>OLHJ01000020.1_pt1 | contig 97357 bp, 81 predicted proteins | sample 1609491 | NCBI WGS metagenome assembly OLHJ01 (sample SAMN05416861, study PRJEB24817) | seawater metagenome | isolation source: Sea water | place: Canada:Atlantic | collected 2013-11
GTCAGATGTGTATAAGAGACAGATCTTCATCTTGGTTGCGGCCTTGTTTTATCTCTGGCGCATCGGTGCACTCGATTGGCGGACGCTCACCCAGAAGCGGGAATTGAAAACCCTTTCTGGGCCTGGTGGCGTGACTAACAAAAAGGAATTCAAATTATGAGTTGGGAGCTGCAAAAAGCAGAAGATGCCTCTTCACCACAGCCTGGTGGCAGTGCGATGGATGAATTTATTCGGCGCAATGTTGTTATGGCGAACCTGGAAGACATGGTGTCTTGGGGTAGGAAGAACTCCATCTGGCCCTTTAATTTCGGCCTTTCCTGTTGTTATGTGGAAATGGCCACTGCGTTTACCAGTCGCCATGACCTAGCGAGGTTTGGCGCAGAGGTGATTCGTGGCACGCCGAGACAGGCCGACATGATCGTAATTGCTGGCACCGTATTCCGAAAGATGGCGCCAGTTGTGAAGCTTCTATATGAGCAATTGCTGGAGCCAAAATGGGTTATTTCCATGGGTTCTTGCGCCAATTCAGGCGGCATGTATGACATTTATTCAGTGGTGCAGGGAGTAGATAAGTTCTTGCCCGTGGATGTCTACGTGTCTGGTTGTCCGCCGCGTCCAGAGGCGCTGCTGCAGGGACTAATATTGCTGCAGGAATCGATAGGCAGGGAGCGACGGCCACTGAGCTGGGTGATCAATGATCAGGGTATTATCCAAAAGGAAACGAATCCTGTGCAGCGTATAGTGCGCTCGCCAGAGCGCATTGCAGCGACCGAGCTTCGCTCGCCAAATGATGTATAGTTATCATACAAAACAAATAGTTAAGACGGATATTTAAAGTAATATATTGTGATGTCAAGCGCAGAAAACAACAGCCAGTCTCCTGACCCAGATTCAGCCGCCCTAGAGCAGTTGCGGCAGATGCATGGCGATCTCATTGTCGCCGAGCAGGCGACTGCTGAGGGTATGTCGACGGTATGGATTGAGCGTAAGAGCGTCGATACAGTGCTGCGGGCGCTTAGAGATGAAACGACGCCGCGCTTCGAAATGCTGTTCGATCTTACCGCTATCGATGAACGACTGCGCAGTAATCGCGCTGGGCAGCCAGATAGCGAGTTTACTGTTGTCTATCACCTGATGTCCTTTTCTGGAAATTGCGATTTTCGTGTCAAAGTCGCCCTGCAAGACAGTGATCTCAATATTCCGAGTATTGTGCGCCTGTGGCCCAACGCTAATTGGTATGAGCGCGAGGCTTGGGACATGTTTGGTATTCAGTTCGATGGCCATCCGAATCTCTGCCGCATCGTTCTGCCTCCTACCTGGAAGGGCCATGCATTGCGCAAAGAGCATCCGGCCAGAGCAACGGAGATGGAGCCATTCACCCTTGATGACGATCAATTGGACTATGAGCAGGAAGCGCTAAAGTTTAAGCCTGAAGATTGGGGAATGAAGCGAGAATCTGAGAATTCTGAATTCATGTTTCTCAACTTAGGCCCGAATCACCCGAGCGTGCACGGTGCGTTTCGAATAGCTCTGCAGTTAGACGGTGAAATTCTGGTAGATGCGGTGCCTGATATTGGCTACCACCATCGCGGCGCCGAAAAGATGGGGGAGCGGCAATCCTGGCATACCTACATTCCTTACACCGATCGCATCGACTACCTAGGCGGCGTCCTGAACAATCTGCCCTACGTGATGGCGGTGGAGAAGATGGCAGGAATCGAGGTGCCTGAACGGGTGAAGGTTATCCGAGTAATGCTTTCCGAGATGTTTCGAATCTGTAGTCATCTCTTGTTCTATGGCACGTTTGCGCAAGACGTAGGGCAGCTCTCTCCGATCTTCTATATGTTTGTTGAGCGCGAGCGAATATTTAACATCATCGAATCGATCTGTGGTGCGCGTATGCATCCGGGATGGTTTCGCATAGGTGGAGTCGCGCAGGATTTACCAAACGGCTGGGAGAAACGCATTCAAGAATTGTTGGACTTCATGCCCGCTCGATTAGATGAATATGACAGTATGGTTATGAACAACGGCATCCTGAAGAGGCGAACTCAAGGTGTAGGTGTCTATGACACGAATGAAGCACTTAACTGGGGTGTGACCGGTGCGGGTTTGAGAGCAACAGGGCTGGAATGGGACTTCCGTAAACAGCGTCCCTATAGTGGCTATGAAAATTTCGATTTTGACGTGCCTATTGCCGTGAATGGCGATGCCTATGACCGTTGTGCAATTCGCGTCGAGGAGATGCGTCAGAGTCTGCGCATCATTAAACAATGCATGGACAATATGCCATCGGGTCATTACAAGTCCGATCATCCGTTAACAACGCCGCCGCGTAAAGAAAACACCATGCAGGATATCGAGACGCTGATAAACCATTTCTTGAGTGTTAGTTGGGGGCCGGTAATTCCTCCTAGCGAAGTAACAGTGGCGGTCGAAGCGACGAAGGGAATTAATAGTTACTATCTCGTAAGCGATGGTAGCACCACTTCTTATAGAACCCGTATACGGACGCCATCGTTTGCCCATCTGCAGATGATACCGGAGATATCGCGAGGTTTTATGGTCGCAGACCTTATCGCAATCATCGCCAGTATCGATTTCGTTATGGCGGATGTAGATAGATAAATAAATAGTTTAAAAATAGATAAGTGACAGAGAAGCAAAGAGAGCAATGAGTCAGCAAGTAATAGCAAGCACAGCAAAGAAAGCTCGTAAGCTATCCGCCCCGGAAATCGCGGAGATCGAACACGAGATGACTTTGTATCCCGACAAAAAGGCAGTTGGGCTGGAAGCGCTAAAAATAGTGCAGAAACATCAGGGCTGGGTTTCCGATGAAAGTCTTCTCGGGATTGCTAAGTACTTAGATATTCCGGTCGCCGACCTGGAAGGCGTGGCGACGTTCTTTAACTTGGTTTATCGCCAGCAGGTAGGTAAGAACGTCATATTGTTTTGCGATAGCGTGAGTTGCTGGATCATGGGCTGCGAAGGTATCAAAGGTCATATCAAGGAGCAGCTTGCTATCGACTACGGAGAGACCACGGAAGACGGTGATTTCACATTAATCCCAGTTCCCTGTTTAGGAGACTGTGATAGGGCGCCGGTAATGATGGTTGGTCCGGACCTGCATAGAAATTTAACACCTGAAAAGATTGATTCAATAATAGCCGACTACAAGAACAAATAGGATTAAACGGATACTTAAGTGGTAGCAAATCCATTAACAAAAAATATCGACATGTCCCGTCCTCCGTTGGACATCGCCGCCTATGAAGCGAACGATGGCTATCAGAGCCTGCATGCCATTGCGAAGGGCTTGAGCCCGGACGATGTTCTGGAATTGGTAAAGGGTTCCGGTTTGAAGGGGCGAGGTGGAGCAGGTTTTCCAACAGGATTGAAGTGGAGTTTTGTGCCTAAGGGAGAAAATTCTCCTGCGCAGAAATACTTAGTAGTCAATGCCGATGAAATGGAGCCGGGCACATTCAAAGACAGGCTGTTGATGGAAGGCGATCCGCACCTCTTGCTAGAGGGAATGATTATTGCCGCTTACACGATTCAGGCGAGCAAGTCGTATATCTTTTTACGCGGCGAATACACTGTCTCCGAGAAAGTGCTACGTAATGCTATCAAAGAGGCGTACGAGAAGGGCTATCTTGGTAAGAATATCTTAGGCACCGGCTTCGATCTCGATATCATCATGCACACCAGTGCGGGGAGATACATTTGCGGAGAAGAGACAGCCTTACTTAATGCTTTGGAAGGCAAACGAGCGAACCCCCGTGCTAAACCGCCATTTCCGCAGGTGAGTGGGCTTTGGGGAAAGCCGACGATTGTAAATAACGTAGAAACGATCTGTAATCTTCCCGGGATCCTAACTTACGGTGTGGATTGGTATCACGGCTTAACGAAGGGTAATGATCACGGTACGAAGCTATTTGGCGTGAGCGGTAAGGTTAAGACGCCCGGTTGCTGGGAATTGCCACTCGGACTTCCCATAAGAGAACTGTTAGAGAATTATGCGGGCGGAATGCAGGATGGTTTAGAGCTGAAGGGCTTTCTGCCAGGAGGCGGTTCGACCGACTTTATGCTGCCTGAGCATTTGGATATCGCGCTAGATTACGATGAGATAGCGAAAGTAGGTAGTCGTCTTGCTACGGGCACAATGATCGTCCTGGATGATCGGACTTGTCCGGTTGGAATGGTTGGAAATCTTATGAAGTTCTTCGCTCATGAGTCCTGTGGTTTCTGTACACCATGCCGCGATGGCTTGCCTTGGGTAGATCAGATCTTTCGCGACTTTGAGAATGGGCAGGGTAGCGAGAAAGACTTGCAGATCCTACATGATCACGTCACCTATTTAGGGCCGGGTAGAACTTTCTGCGCCTTAGCGCCGGGGGCAACTGCTCCTTTAGGTAGCGGACTAAAATATTTTAAAGAAGATTTCGAAAAACATATCACGGAGAAGCGCTGCAGCTATAAGCACTGATTTTTTTAGTGCTGCGTGGCTATGCTTGGAGTAACTGATGGCGAAAATTGTTATTGATGGGGTCGAGTACGAGGTAAACCCCGATAACAATCTGTTGCAGGAGTGTCTGTCGCAGGGTCTAGACTTGCCTTATTTTTGCTGGCATCCCAGCATGGGTTCGGTTGGCGCTTGTCGTCAATGTGCGGTTAAGCAATATCGTGATGCCGATGACAAAGAAGGTATGTTAGTGATGGCGTGTATGACGCCTGTTACCGATGGTGCAATAATTTCTATCGAAGACGAGGGCGCTAAGTCCTTTAGATCCGATGTTGTTGAAAGCCTAATGATCAGTCATCCCCACGATTGCCCAGTATGTGAAGAAGGGGGTGAGTGTCATCTTCAGGATATGACGTTGATGTCCGGTCATAACTATCGTCGTTATGATAAGAAGAAGAGAACGCATCGGAATCAATATCTAGGCCCGTTCATAAATCATGAGATGAATCGTTGTATCACCTGCTATCGCTGTGTTCGTTACTACGGTGATTACGCTGGCGGCACCGATTTGTCAGCGCAGGCTTCCCATCATCATGTCTATTTCGGTAGGCATGAAGAGGGTGTTCTTGAGAGTGAGTTCAGCGGTAATCTTGTCGAGGTTTGCCCGACTGGCGTCTTTACGGACAAGGCATTTAGCGAAAACTACAGCCGTAAATGGGATTTGCAGACGGCTCCCTCGGTGTGTGTAGGCTGTTCTGTAGGTTGTAACACGGCGCCAGGTGAGCGCTACGGAAGCCTACGCAGGATCGTTAATCGCTACAACAGCGAAGTAAACGGCTATTTCCTCTGTGACAGAGGGCGTTTCGGTTTTGATTTTGTAAACAACAGAGACCGCTTGTTAGAGCCGGTACAGCGTGTTGATAATACGGGCGAGCTGTTAGCAGACGATCAGGTTAAGGCGGTCATCAAGGAGTTTGCGGCAAGCGGAACCATCGGCATTGGTTCGCCGCGGGCTAGTAACGAATCAAACTTCGCGTTGCGAGCGATGGTGGGCGAAGAAAATTACTATGCCGGTTATTCCGACGCCGAACATGAATCGATGCAGGTGATATTAGGTTTAGCGAGCGACGCATCATTTCATAGTCCTAGTGTGCGCGAAATCGAATCTGCAGATGCGGTGTTGATACTCGGTGAAGACGTAACTAACGTGGCGCCACGTATCGCGCTAGCACTGCGCCAGTCAGTGCGTAATAAGGCCAAAGAGCTTGCCGACGAAAGCAGAATACCCCAATGGCAAGACGCGGCTGTGCGAGAACTTGCACAGCACGAGCGTAGCCCGCTAAGCATTCTCAGCCCGGCGGTTAGTAGGCTAGATGATGTGGCCTCCGACAGAGTTATCGAGTCACTTCCTAACGTGGTTGCAATGGGCTATCAGATTGCCAACAAGATATCTTCATCGGCACCTAGTGCCGGCGCCTCGTCAGAGAATGACGAAGTTATTGAAAAGATCGCCGCTCAACTGAAGGCTGCCAAGCGACCGCTAATCATCGCGGGCAACAGTAATGGTGGCGACGTGATTAAAGCTGCCGCGAACATCGCTAGAGCTTTGCATGATGAGAGTGGCAAGTCAGTTATAGACCTTTGTCTGCTAGTGCCTGAAGTAAACAGCGTAGGCATGGGATTGATGGCCAATTCTGCAAACTCTCTTGGCATTGCCTTAGAGAAGTTGGCAAGTGGCGAGGCGAAGCGAGTGGTTGTATTGGAGAATGATCTTTATCGCCGGGCTGCTAAGGGGCAGGTTGACGCTGCGCTTAGCAAAGCCGAAAAAGTATTGGTTCTCGATCAATTGCCTTCAGCCACAACCGCCAACGCGGACGTGATCTTACCCGCCACTGCTTTTTCTGAGCACGAGGCAACCTATATTAATTACGAGGGCAGGGCGCAGCTCAGCTTTCAAGTGCATCAATGTCAGAAGCAGGCGCAACCTTCTTGGCGTTGGATTTGTGATGCTAAGCATGTCGATGATCTAGTTGAGCGCTGCTGTAGTGAGGCGCCAGGTTTCTCTCGATTACGGGAGGTTTTGCCAGGAGAGAATCCTTTCGTAGCAGGCATGAAGGTGCCGCGACAGTCTCATAGATACAGTGGCCGTACTGCAATGACTGCAAATGTCAGCGTGCATGAGCCAAAGCAGATGGAAGATGAAGAGTCGATAATGTCTTTCTCAATGGAAGGAATGCCGGCGCAGAAAGATGCCAGCGTGCATGCATCTTCATGGGCGCCGAAGTGGAACTCGAATCAATCCATTAGTAAGTTCCAGGACGAAGTAAACGGTGAGTTAAAGCAGGGGCATGTAGGTTGCCTGCTAATAGAGAGAGAAGATTCCAGCGACAGTTATTTCGAACCTGCTGTCGATTCTATAGAGCCGTCAGCTAAGCAGTTGCGTTTGGTTTACTCGTATCAAATATTTGGTAGTGACGAATTGAGTGCGCGCTCAAAGCCTATTCAGGCGCGCATGACAGATGCGTATATCGGTCTGTCTCCGGAAGATGCCGAAGACAGAGGTTTGCGTCAGGGTGACGTAGCGACAATCAATCCCTTGGGTGCTCCGGTCGTTGTCTGCATTCGAACCGGTATCAAAGCTGGCACCGCCTTGCTGCATTGTGGCGACGGCAAGATTAGCCCCGCGGATTTTTCTGGATTGATTGAGGTAGAGAAGAGCGCCGCACAGTCCACGATCCGTGGTATCGGTAATTTGATCGTAAGCGATTTTCAGGAAGAGGAAATTAGCTCATGACATTCGAAGTGGGTTCCGGTCTAAGCATAGGTGCAATATTGGCGACGGTTATTCTCGTTGCGGCTATGTTGATCTGGGTAGAGCGTCGCTTGTTAAGCTTCTGGCAAGAAAGGCTTGGGCCTAACCGTGTGGGCCCCTTCGGGTTGCTGCAGGTTGTCGCCGACATGATTAAGATTTTCACCAAAGAAGATTGGGTCCCTCCCTTTGCGGACAAGTTTAGTTTTGTGCTGGCGCCGGCAATCATCATGACGGTGATCTTGATGAGTTTCAGTGTCATTCCATTTGCTCCCGGCGTTGGGGTTGTAGATTCCAATATAGGCGTACTCTTTGTTCTAGCGATGGCATCACTCGGAGCCTATAGCGTTATGCTGGGTGGCCTCTCTTCCGACAACAAATATGCTTTGTTAGGTGCGTTGCGTGCCGCGGCTCAGATGATTAGCTACGAAGTCTTCATGGGGATTTCCATTCTTGGCGTGGTCGCACTCTCCGGCACATTTAATCTACGGGAGATCGTGCTGGCGCAAGAGGCGAACGGCTGGTATGTCATCCCACAATTCATTGGCTTCGTGATCTTCCTAATAGCCGGGGTAGCCGAGAGTCATCGATTACCATTCGACATACCCGAAGCGGAACAGGAAATCTGCGCGGGTTATCACACTGAGTATTCAGGCATGAAGTTTGGCATGTTCTTCGTCGGGGAATATCTCGGCTTGGTTTTAATCTCCTCATTGATCACAGTTCTGTTCTTCGGCGGCTGGCTAGGCCCTGCATTCTTGCCGCCTATATTCTGGTTTGCATTGAAAGCCTTTATGTTCATCGCTTTCTTTATTTTGTTAAGGGCGGCTATTCCGCGTCCGCGTTATGACCAATTGATGAGCTATGGCTGGCTATTCTTATTGCCTGTCTCATTATTAAATCTGCTGATTACCGGCGTAATCATTTTGAGTACATCCTAATGCTGCAAATATTTGGAGGAAGATATGCTCACCCTGATTAAGGACACACTGACGAGTCAGGTGGTTACCCTCTGGCGGGTGTTCTCGCATCTGTGGGTAAAGGCTGACACCGTCGAGTATCCAGATGAACAGCCTTATATGTTTCCGCGTTGGCGCGGCCGCATCATACTTAGTCGTGACCCTGACGGAGAGGAGCGTTGTGTAGCTTGCAATCTCTGCGCCGTTGCCTGTCCTGTAGATTGTATCGCTCTGCAAAAAACTGAAGATGAAGAGGGGCGTTGGTACCCAGAATTTTTCCGTATCAATTTTTCTAGATGCATTATGTGTGGTTTCTGCGAGGAAGCCTGTCCAACGAATGCTATTCAACTCACACCTGATTTCGAGATGGCGGAATACAAGCGTCAAGACATGGTGTGGGAAAAAGAGGACTTATTGATCGACGGCACCGGCAAATACCACGATTACAATTTCTATCGTGTCGCAGGCAAAAAAATTGGCGGCAAAGATAAGGGTGAGGCTCAGAATGAAGCTGTGCCGGTTAATGTGAGGAGTCTGTTGCCGTGATCTTGCTGTTCTACATAGCCTCTTTCGTAGCTGTCATCGCGACAGTAGCGGTGATATTGCAGACGAATATTGTGCATGCACTTATCTATCTGATCCTGTCGTTGTTAGCGGTCGCCGTTTGTTTCTTTACCTTGGGTGCGCCGTTTGCCGCCGTGTTAGAGGCGATCGTCTACGCGGGAGCGATTATGGTGTTATTCCTGTTTGTAATAATGATGCTAAACATGGGGCAGCACAGTATCGATCAGGAGCGCAGTTGGATGGGGCCGAAAGTCTGGGTGGTACCTGCCATATTGACTTCGGTTTTACTCGCGCAGCTGCTTACTGTCATCACGCAATATGATCACGAGCTTGCGCTAACGACTGTCGATGTTATGGAAGTGAGTGCCTTGTTGTTTGGTCCTTATGTATTGGCTGTCGAATTGGCATCGATCTTATTGTTGGCCGGCCTGGTTGCTGCCTATCATCTGGCCAAAAAATGATGACTAAGAATAAGAAGAGAGTGAAATGTTAAAGCAGGACACACAAAAAATTCAGACGAGTGAGCAGAGATAGCAAATGGACTCGATCCCAATTGAACATGGACTAATACTGGCGGGCATACTATTTGTGCTTGGTTTAGTCGGTGTATTGACGCGGCGCAATATCGTGTTTGTATTGATGTCGCTAGAGATAATGATCAATGCGAGTGGGCTTGCGTTCATTGTCGCAGCATCGCGATGGGAGCATGCAGACGGTCAGATTATGTTTCTTATGATACTTACCTTGGCTGCCGCGGAAGTGGCGGTGGGTTTAGGTCTTATTATTCAAATGTATCGGCGCTATCACACGGTTGATATCAATGTGCTAAGTCAGATGAAGGGATAGGGGCAGGAAGCTAAAGTGCAAGATCTAATTTGGCTATTACCGACGTTTCCTCTACTGGGCTTTCTAAGCCTAGTGTTAAGCAGTGGGAATCTGCCGAAGAAAGTTGTCGGCGTTATAGGTGCCGGGTCCATAGGGCTGTCGTTTCTGACTGCGGCTACGATCGCCTATCAGTTTCTGGGTTCTGGCGAGACGCATCTTGTCATCGAAATGTGGACGTGGATGGCAGTAGGAGACTTTACTCCTGGTTTTACTTTCTATCTGGATGGTCTTTCCGTGGTGATGATGCTTATCATCACGGGCGTGGGTTTTCTGATCCATCTCTACTCGGCCGGTTTCATGCTGGACGATCCTAGCTACAGCCGTTTCTTCTCTTATATGAATTTGTTTGTAGCATCGATGCTTGTCTTGGTCCTCGCAGACAATTTGTTGCTTCTTTATTTAGGCTGGGAAGGGGTGGGCTTGTGTAGCTACTTACTTATAGGTTTTTGGTACGAGAAGCCAGAGAACGGTTATGCAGCAAGAAAAGCTTTTATTACGACTCGCGTTGGCGACACCTCAATGGCAATTGGCTTATTCCTGTTATTCGCTGAACTCGGAACTCTGAATATACAAGATATGTTGCATGCGGCAGAAGCGCAGTGGGCAGTTGGCTCAGGTCTTGCGGTTGCAGCGTCTTTATTACTCCTAGGCGGTGCCGTTGGTAAATCCGCGCAACTACCATTGCAGACATGGCTGCCGGATGCGATGGCTGGCCCGACACCGATCAGCGCCTTGATTCACGCTGCGACGATGGTAACTGCAGGCGTCTATCTAATTGCGCGTACCCATGTGCTGTTTGAACTTGCGCCTAGCGTCCAGTTGCTGGTCGCATGGATAGGTCTGATAACGCTGTTAATGGCTGGCTTCACTGCCATGACTCAGCACGATATTAAACGAATTCTCGCCTACTCAACGGTCAGTCAGATTGGCTATATGTTCTTGGGCTTGGGTGTTGGAGCTTGGTCAGCCTCGGTTTTTCACCTAATGACTCACGCCTTCTTCAAGGCCCTATTATTCCTAGCGGCGGGTACGGTAATTCACAGCCTGCATCACGAGCATGACATCTTTAAGATGGGGGGTAAGCGCAAGCAGCTACCCATTGCCTTCGCCTCTTTTATGATAGGCAGCCTCGCGTTGGCGGCATTTCCCTTTACCTCGGGCTATTTCAGTAAGGATGAGATTCTGATTGCTGCCCTGGAGATGGATGGGCCTGGCATGATTCTTTGGCTAGGCGGTGTACTAGGCGCTTTCTTTACCGGCATCTACAGTTTTAGGCTCGTGTTTGTCGTGTTCTTTGGCGAGAGTAAGGGGCATCACGAGGAGAAGGAGGTCACCGGATTCAGCATGGCGACTCCGCTAATAATCTTAATGGTGCTCGCATTATTTGGTGGCTGGATACAAATTCCTGTAGACGCGGTATTTAGTCACGGTGAGGTTCACGAAGAGCACCACATTAGCGGTTTTATGCACGCTGTAATGATCGCCGTTCCGCTCTTGGGCATTGGGGTGAGTTATCTATTCTTTATGTCGAAGACATTTTCCGTCGAAAAGCTCATGGCCAATCCGCTGGCTGCAAGTTTGCATCGCTTCTGGTTCAGTGGCTGGGGGATGGATGCTCTCTACAATTTCCTATTCGTAAGACCCTTCGTGTTTTTAGCTCGGGTCAACAAGAAAGATCTAGTCGATGCGGTGTACGGATTACTGGTTGAGATCTCTCGGGTTGCTCACGTAATGTTAGCGCGCACTCAAACTGGCCAGCTACGTTGGTATGCCCTTAGTATCGCGGGTGGCGTGGTGCTCTTGGTTACCCTAGGAGTATTGCTATGATTTTAGTAGTGCTCATAAGTATTTTGTTCCTCGGGGGCGTGCTCGCCTGGTTATCCGAAGGTTTAGACTCTAAATTTCCTAGGGTAGTTGCGCTAGTAGCGGTAGTGATCGATCTGCTTGTAATGATGGCTTTGGTAGGGGCGGATACCGATGGCTCCAGCTGGATCGTCCAACTCAACGCGCAGTGGATACCGCGCTTCGGCATTTCCTTTCATCTGGCAGCAGATGGATTGAGCGTGTTGATGATGCTGCTAACAGCTTTCCTAGGAATAGTTGCAATAGGCTCTGCATGGAGTGAGATCACCGAGAGGACAGGCTTCTTCTATTTTAATCTGCTGTGGACGCTCGCTGGCGTTATTGGTGTCTTCACGGCACTCGATCTCTTCTTATTTTTCTTCTTCTGGGAAGTCATGTTGATTCCGATGTATTTCATCATCGCGATCTGGGGGCATGAGAACAAAAATTACGCTGCGATGAAGTTCTTTATATTCACGCAGGTTACCGGAATGCTGATGCTGATATCGATTATAGTATTAGCCTATTTTCACTACATACAGTTTGGTTGGTTTAGTTTCGACTATTTCGATCTATTGAAGGTGAATACCAGTAGCGCGATAGAGATGTGGATCATGCTCGGATTCTTCGTTGCCTTCAGCACTAAGCTGCCGAGCTTCCCTTTTCATTCTTGGCTCCCCGATGCTCACTCGCAAGCGCCCACAGCGGGCAGTGTTATCTTGGCCGGCGTGCTCTTGAAGACAGGTGCCTACGGCTTGATACGATTTGCCGTTCCACTTTTTCCAGAAGCCTCGATGCAGTTTGCGCCGTTTGCAATGACGTTAGCGGTTATTAGTATTCTCTATTGCGCTAAGGTGGCCTTCGCGCAAACGGACATTAAGCGCCTAATTGCCTATACCAGTGTAAGTCACATGGGTTTCGTTATGCTCGGTATCTATGCGTGGAACGAACAAGCACTGCAAGGGGCTGTGATGACAATGCTGGCGCACGGTCTGAGTGCGGCGGCATTGTTTATGTTAGCCGGAGGCCTGCAGCATCGAATTCATACGCGGGACATGGACCATATGGGCGGATTTTGGGCGAAGGTGCCACGTCTATCTTTCGTTGCCTTGTTCTTCTCGATTGCCGCGCTGGGTATGCCTGGCCTAGGGAATTTTGTTGGCGAGTTTCTAGCGTTGTTAGGAGCGTTCCAGGCGAGCATTGGCCTTACAGTTGCTGCTGCATTCGGTCTTATCTTCGCGTCAGTTTATTCGCTATGGGTAATTCAGAAAGTCTTTCATGGCGCTTATCGGAATACGGATTTCGATGACGCTCATCTTGATGACTTAAGTCGTCGCGAGATGTTCTATTTTGCTGCGATGATGATAGGTCTGATTTGGATGGGCATGTATCCCCAGAGCTTTTTGGATCTCTCGGCCACAACTCTGACGAACTTACTCAACGATACCGGGCAGATTTTCTCTGCACAGGGTGGCGGGCTATGATTACGTCGTTCGATGACTTATTGCCATTGATGCCACTGCTTATTGTGACGGCGACGTCTGTGCTGGTAATGCTGATGATCGGCATACGCCGCAGCTATATCGCCACGGGCGCCATTACTATAACTGGTTTGTTGGCAGCTACATTGGTCGCCGTATCGATGATGGACTGGACCAATCAGCAGGTTACACCGCTACTTATTATCGATCAGTACAGTTTGCTGTTTACTGTTGTCATCTGTGCTTCGGCGATGATTTTGGCTGTCTTGAGTTTTCCCTATTTCTTCGAATTGGACGATGAGAAAGAAGAATACTTTCTGCTGTTAACGATCGCGACAATTGGCGCAATTGTAATGGTTAGCAGTAATCATTTTGTGAGTACCGTGTTGGGCCTCGAGACCTTGAGTATGTCTTTGTATGGCATGATTGCCTATCCCTTGCACAGCGAGAAGTCGGCGAAATATCCACTAGAAGCCTCTTTTAAATATTTGGTTCTCTCCGCTGCAGCCTCAGGCTTCATCCTATTCGGCATGGCTTTGGTCTATGCACAGACAGGGACGCTCTCATTCGCCAGCGTTATTGATCTTCCACAGGCAGGGTTGGGAGAAGGCTATTCGATTGTCGCGATGCTGATGATCGTTTCAGGCATGGCGTTCAAGTTGTCTTTGGCACCGTTTCATATGTGGACGCCTGATGTATATGAAGGTGCTCCGCTACCTGCTACTGCATATCTAGCAACAATCGGTAAAGCCGCTATGTTCGTCGTGTTGCTGCGCTTTGTTCAGATTAGTGACGCCTTAAGCTTTGATTCTATGGTAACTGTCCTCACCCTGATCGCAGCCGCGTCAATGTTAGCTGGTAACCTGCTCGCGCTAATGCAGGACAACCTAAAGAGAATTCTCGCGTATTCATCCATTGCACATATGGGATATCTGCTCCTAGCCTTGATTGCTGGTCACTACACCACAGGCACAATAGCCGTCGAAGCAATAAGCTTCTATTTAATCGCTTATGTGATCATGTCATTAGGGGCTTTCGGTGTGGCGTCTGTCATATCTTCGAGTGAGAAAGAGTTCGATTCAATAAAGGAGTATCGTGGACTTTTTTGGAGAAACCCGTTATTGGCTACAACCTTTATCGCTATGCTGCTTTCTCTAGCTGGCATTCCTCTAACCGTGGGTTTTATAGGCAAGTTCTATATTTTCCTAAGCGGAGTTGAGGCGGGGCTTTGGATGCTGGTTGCTGTGTTGGTATTAGGCAGTGGTATTGGCCTCTATTATTATCTTCGAATCATCTATCGGATGTTCATGCCGGAAAAACATGTACAGCCTTATCGGGTCGGTGGAGTGGAGGCCGTGAGTTCCTACGCTGTGCTCGCTATTCTGTTATTCTTGTTGCTGCTGTTTGGTATCTATCCCGCACCAATCATGTCGGTGGTTGCCGCGGCATCTGCATTCATCTAAGTTCTAGCTAGGTTCATCCTTAGAATGAATCGCGTCGTAGCGATGCGTTGTTTGTGATGGTGGGTAGTATGTCTCAATTCTTGAAAGATAGTTTTCCACAGATCGTCCTGCTTGCTACCTTTCTATTCCTGCTAGGAATGCTCAATCTCGTGTCCGGAGAGGGCTTGTTGAAGGTGCGGCAGCAATTTGATCGCCGCAATCTTTATCAATTTTTCGAAGCAGGTAGCTTTGATAACGATCTAGTCCTAGATAGCTATTTGCTTTCGGCGGCTGCTGAAGGCAGCAAGCTAAGTAATTTGCATTTGCTTAACCTAGATCGGGATCGACTTGCCTATGTCGCTAGAAAGGATGGTCAAGCGGTCGCAGTCGCCGTGCCTGCGATAGCAGATGATGGCTTCAACGGCAAAATTGATCTGTTAATAGCAGTCGACATGTTTGGCCGAATTAGTGCCGCTCGTGTGGTAGAGGATATCAACTCAGACCAGCTCTTTGGGGTAGTGGATGTTATCGATTCCAAATGGATGAATGAATTCACAGGGAATAGCATGCGCGACATCCTGCGTCTTAGTTGGCAGCCGATTACGTCTGAGAATGAGTATGACCAATTTGTCGGGGCATCGGTGACTCCAAAATCAGTTGCTAACAAAATTTACGATGCACTGGTGTTTTATCAATCGAATCGAATAGAGCTCATTCAGGGTGGGGAAAGCTAAGGAGGAAGCATGTCATTCAACGATCATTTTTCCGGACATGCCCAAGCCTATGCCAGCGCTAGACCTAGCTATCCCGAACAGTTATTCGAATACCTCGGTTCTGAGTGTGAACACCATGACCTAGTCTGGGACTGCGCAACAGGAAATGGCCAGGCTGCAGTGTCTCTAGCCAAGACCTTTAAGCGTGTAATCGCGACAGATGGCAGTGCTGAACAGGTAGGGCAGGCGCAACCGGCGAACAATGTCGAATACCGGCAAATGACTGCGGAACAATCGTTACTCGAGAAAAACTCATGCGATTTAATTACTGTTGCCCAAGCGCTGCATTGGTTCGATACCGACGTATTCTTCGATAACGCTAAGGCTTGTCTCAAGCCAAATGGTGTTCTGGCGGCGTGGTGCTACGGGGTGCATGAGATCAATGGCCCGGTAGATGCGGTTGTGGAAAAACTGTACGAGGAAATACTGGGTGAATATTGGCCTCCAGAGAGACGGCTTGTGGAGAACCATTACGATGATATTCGCTTTCCATTCGCGACTTGCTATACGCGACATTTCGTCATGACCCGTGAATGGAATCTACAGCAACTTTGTGCCTACTTTACCTCGTGGTCAGCGCTGCAGCGTTATAAGAAGCAAAATGGAAGCGATCCCCTGGAGCTAGTAAGCGAAGATCTTCGTAATGCATGGGGTGTGAATTCTGAGAATACACATACAGTGAACTGGCCATTAACTGTGAGGCTTGCGAGAAAGTAGGAGCTGGCACTAAAGAGCGCCTCCTTGGTATTGAAGTCTAATCAGACTATCATTGTTAGTTCGACAGACAGCGAAGGGCACTCATGTCTACAAGCAAGGTTTCGGTTATTGGTGGTGGTAGTTTTGGTACGGTCATAGCCAACATTACTGCAGAAAATGGCTATGAAGTGGGCTTCTGGATGCGCAGTGCGTCACGGGCAGAAGAACTCAATCGCTCCCATGAAAATTCACAATATTTACCTAATTACCGGCTCAACGAGAGAATTGTTGCTACCCACGATATGGCGGCGGCGGTTAAAGATAGCTGTTTAATATTTGTTGCTGTCCCAAGCTCCTCTTTTCGGCAGGTGGTAAGAGATATGGTGCCGCATATTCCCGCTGATGCCGTACTCGTCAGCACGACGAAGGGGATAGAGACCGGCAGCTTCGATATGATGACGCAGATCTTGAATCAGGAAGCTCCAAACGCCAAAGTGGGCGTGTTGAGTGGTCCCAACCTAGCGATGGAAATCGCGAAAAAAGACCTCACCGGTACTGTGATAGCGAGCCCTGATGATGACGTGCGCGAATTAGTAAAGAGTGTTCTTAAGTCTAAGTATTTTCGTGTCTATGCCAACAACGATATGTTCGGCGTGGAATTGGGTGGTTCGCTTAAGAATATCTACGCAATTATCGCAGGTATAGCGGCGGCTCTGGGCATGGGCCACAACACCAATAGCATGTTAGTGACTCGAGCCCTAACGGAGATGGCCAGATTTGGAAAGGAGTTGGGTGCAGATCCGATGACGTTCTTAGGTTTGGCGGGTGTAGGCGATTTAGTTGTCACCTGCTCTACACCTTTGAGTAGAAATTACAGAATCGGTCTTGCGCTCGGCAAGGGTACTCCTCTAAAGGAGGCGATTGCAGAATTAGGTCAGGTTGCTGAAGGTGTTAACACGGTAAAACTGGTGCAAGAGAAGGCCGAAGAGTTGGGTGTATACATGCCGTTGGCTAGCGGTTTATATAAGATAATTTATGAAAATGATTCTTTAGAGAATATAATTTCTTCATTAATGCTGAGTGAGCTGGCCTTAGATGTCGAGTTCGCAGCGAATGAAGATAAGGTTCTGGACTAGTGTTCCAGGCAATGAAATCAATAGAAGGCATTGAAGTGATCGTGTCTTTGGCAACACCAGCAGGGGAATATTCATGTCAGATGAATTTGAAGAGATTGTAGATACTATTCAGGAGCGGTCTTTCTGGATTCGCATCCTATTGATGATCGCCTTTGCGGTGGTTTTTTATATTATTATTTTGCCGCTGATACTAGTGTTGACCGTCGCACAGGCACTGTTCACTCTGATTACTGGTCAGAGCAATGCAAATCTTCGGTATTTCTCGGCGACTCTCGCGCTGTATGTTCCTCAAGTTATCGAGTTTTTAACGTACCTTTCCGATGTTAGGCCATTTCCTTTCTCCGATTTTCCGGAAGTAGAGGACGACTCCTTGCAAGGGGAATCGAGTTCTAAAAAAGCGAAGCAAGAGAATCAAGCGGCGAATACGAAAGACAGTGCTGCAAAAGAGAATGAGCCTAAAGTTTCGATTGCAAAGACAGCTGCAAAGACCGCTGAAAAGAAAGTTGAAAAGAAACCCGCTGCAACCAAGAAGAAGGCTGTGAAAAAAAAGAAGGCCGTTAAAAAGAAAGCGGCGAAGAAAGCTCCTAAAGCTACAGAGAAGCCAGATGAGGCGAGCGCAGGTGCTAGCGAGTCTTAAGCGGCGCTAGGCCAAGGAGAGATTGAAATGCTTGTTTACTTGTTGCGCCATGCTATTGCAGAAGACAGCGCCGCAACGGATTCAGCACGAGACTTAACTGCTCAGGGGTTGGTCCAGGCTCGTTCGGTAACAGAAAAATTTAGACAGTATTCTCCCGCGATGGATAGGGTTTTATGCAGCCCTTATAGCAGGGCGCGACAGACAGCTGATGCTGTTATGACGCTGTTCCCAGACCTTGCTCCTACTATCGATGAAGGTATAAAACCCAGTGGTGATGTCTATGCAGTGATAGATGCCATCGAAAGCTATGAGCTGCAGCATCTTTTACTTGTTAGTCACAACCCATTCTTGTCCAACTTGCTGTCAGTATTAGTGGATGGCACTATGGAGTCGCATCGCTACGTTGATAATGCAACGCTGCATTGCCTGTCGATGGATGTTGTTGCTCCGGGATGCGGTGAAATTCTTTATACATTAGAGCCATGAGAAAACCATGATGCTAGGCACCTATAAGTTTGCAAGTCGATTCCTGTCCTTGGTGATTCTATTGCTTGGCTTGCCTGTGGTGGGTACTGCGCAATCCGAAGATGTCGTTGTGGGTTTTAGTGACCATAGCTTGATTGCCGGATATACGTATTCGGAAATAATAGAGCGAGAGTTGCAAAGAGATATTAACTACCGAATTGTCCTGGGTGCATTGGAGCGGGTTCGTGGAGAGGTGATTCCTGAAGAATCGGAGAGGCTTCGAGGGGATGTCACGAAGATAACCTATGAGGTGTCGCAGGAATTCTCTGGCAGCGATGTTTATGCCTTTTATCAGGAGCAATTAACAAACAACAACTATGAGTTGTTGTATAGCTGTGAAGGTAGGGAGTGTGGCAGCAGTAATTATTGGGCCAACGATATATTTAGAAATCGCATTCTTTACGGCCCTGAGCGTAATCAACATTTTATGGCGTTTCGCGCGAGTTCTGCTCAAGAGAGTGGCGCGTATTTCTCTGTGTATATCATTACCCGGGTGAATAGAAAAATTTATGCCTATATAGAAGTTGTTGAGCCAGCCGGCACGCAAGATCCGGAGCAAGTTGCGGCGATAGTCGACATTGAAGAGCCTGAGCTTGTAGAGCAGCCAAGTGGTGTGGTTGTTACGAATTTACTACAGCAACTGCGGGATCAGGGCAGTGTTGTTTTGCCAGCTTTACGTTTTCAATCTAACGATCGATTGGCAACACCCGTGGATATAGATTCACTGGTTGCCGCGCTGAATTCTGATCAATCACTTTCTGTGTATTTGGTGGCGCACCTAAAGCAGGATGGCCAGTCACTGGAAGAGCTAATGCGACGATCCACGTCCAGAGCCAATTCGCTGAGACAGGCATTGATAGCGGCAGGAATTGGGGCGCAGCGAATAGAGGCTGCTGGAGTGGGCCCGTTGGCGCCTTTTTGCGCCACCGGAAATTGCCAAGAACGTATCGAGATAGTGTTGCGTTAAGTAAGCTCTACTTATTCAGTAGTGAGAGAAATTCCGCCCGAGTCGACTGACTGTTTCTAAATGCGCCTAGCATGCAGGATGTAGTCATTATCGAATTTTGCTTCTGGACTCCGCGCATCATCATGCACATATGTTGTGCTTCGATAATAACCGCTGCGCCAGCTGCATGGGTTTTTTCTACGATACAATTAGCGATCTCGTTAGTCAGATTTTCTTGAATCTGCAGGCGTCGGGCGAACACATCAACAACTCTAGCTATCTTTGAAAGTCCTATGACTTTTCCATTTGGAATATAGGCTACATGGCACTTCCCGATAAATGGAAGCATGTGATGTTCGCACATGGAGTAAAGCTCAATATTTTTAACGATAACCATTTCGTCTGTATCAGATGGAAATAGGGCGTCATTGATGACTTCGTCGATATTCATCGAATAGCCTTGAGTTAAAAACTCCATAGCCTTTGCCGCCCTCTTAGGCGTATCAACTAAACCTGCGCGAGAAGGATCTTCGCCAATTTGCTTGAGAATTTCTAGAAAAGCCTGTTCCATAGTCGTTCACCGTTCTGTGAGTTCTGATTGCTGCAGTAGCACGTTGCATCTGATCATATTTAGATGGGCGAGATTACCATATTATCCGCGTATTGAAGAAACTCTACGCCATTTATTGGTTCTCGGTCACTTTCGGCTAGGAACATCGGCTACAATTAGCTATTTGCTCAGCTACGCTAGAGGAACAAATTGAAAATTGCAGAAGCGCTACAGCAAATGGTCGCGCGTTTGGACTCGGCAGATCTGTGCTTCGGGCACGGTACTGACAACCCATCCGATGAGGCCTTCTATCTCATCTATGGTCTGTTAGGAATAGATTTTACTGATGAGCAGGCTATGCTGCGAGAGCTTAGCGCTGCAGAAGAGGCGCTGCTTGAGGTTGCCCTAAAGCGCCGGATCAATGAGCGTGTTCCTACTGCCTACTTAGTAGGGCGCGCCTGGTTCGCCGGGCATGAGTTTTACTGCGATGAAAGGGCGCTCGTGCCGCGGTCTCCGATAGCAGAATTGATCGGTGGTAGTTTCGAGCCTTTGCTGGCGGAGCCAGCAGGCAAGGTATTAGATCTATGCACAGGTGGAGGTAGCATTGGTATAGCTACTGCTTTGTTATGGCCTAACTGCGAAGTAGATCTGGCTGATATATCCGCAGATGCGCTGGCTCTCGCGAAGAAGAATATTGCCCTGCATAACTTAGGCGGTCGGGTTAGAGTGCTAGAGAGCGACTTATTTGACGGTATCGATGGGCGTTACGAGCTGATTGTATCGAATCCTCCCTATGTGCCGTTGCAGGAATACAATGAGTTGCCTGCTGAATTTGTTCGTGAGCCCTCGTTAGGGCTTATTAGTGACGATGATGGTCTGCAGATACCTCTTAAAATTTTACGGGATTCGGTCGATCACCTGTCTGCGGACGGCATTTTAGTGATGGAAGTCGGTTATAGCCATTCGCAGCTGTCCGAACGCCTCAGTAATGTACCTCTGCTCTGGTTAGAGTTTGAGCAGGGAGGCGAAGGGGTGCTAGCCCTTACGGCTAGGCAATTACAGCAGTACAGAGAACAGTTTAAATAGTGTACAATCGCCTGTTTTTTGGCCCTGCTGTCAATATCCGCTAGATTTAACTTCTTTATTCGAGTGCTCAGATGTCAGGAAATAGTTTCGGTAAATTGTTTACAGTAACCAGCTTTGGCGAAAGCCACGGGCCTGCACTCGGCTGTGTGGTCGATGGCTGTCCTCCCGGGATGGAATTGACTGAGGCTGATATGCAGCGCGATTTGAATCGCCGTAAGCCTGGTCAGAGCCGCTTTACTACACAACGACGTGAAGATGATTCGGTGAAGATTCTGTCCGGAGTGTTTGAGGGTAAGACTACCGGAACACCCATCGGATTATTGATTGAGAACACCGATCAGCGTTCAAAAGATTACAGCAAGATAAAAGACCAGTTTCGGCCCGCACATGCTGACTTCACCTATTGGGAGAAGTACGGAATTCGGGATTATCGAGGCGGCGGACGTGCGTCGGCACGGGAAACTGCAATGCGCGTGGCTGCAGGTGCTATCGCGAAGAAATACCTGCTCCAGACCTGCGGAACTCAAGTCCGCGGCTATTTAAGTCAGTTGGGGCCAATTGCCATCGATTCGGTGGACTATGAAGAGGTGGAGAACAATCCGTTTTTCTGCCCAGACGCTTCAAAGGTGGCCGAAATGGAAGCGTATATGGCCGCTCTGAGTAAAGAAGGCAACTCGATTGGGGCTAGAATCACTGTTTGTGCTAGCAATATGCCTGCAGGGCTCGGTGAGCCGGTGTTTGACCGTCTGGATGCAGATATCGCTAAGGCGTTGATGAGTATCAACGCTGTTAAGGGTGTCGAGATCGGCGCGGGTTTCGAGTCCATAATTCAGAAAGGTAGCGAGCACCGCGATGAAATTACACCGCAGGGTTTCGAAGGCAATAATGCCGGAGGAGTACTAGGAGGAATATCCAGTGGACAGGATATCGTTGCCAGCATTGCTCTGAAGCCAACATCTAGTATCCGTCTGCCCGGCAAGTCGATTAATATCGCTGGCGAGGCAGATGAGGTAATAACCACGGGCCGTCATGACCCCTGTGTTGGTATTCGCGCGACGCCTATCGCCGAAGCAATGCTTGCTTTGGTGTTAATGGATCATTTGCTGCGTGACCGTGGACAGAATGGCGTGGTTCGCATGGGGAAAAAAACGGAAATTTAGAGAGTAATTTTTTTCGTTAACTCGAATTAAATTGTTTATAAAAACATTAATATCAAGTGGTTATATTAGTTATTTAATTTAAAATATTGAAACTGTTAAATCAGTATTGGTGAGAGAAATGAGCAGTAAAACGCTATATGACAAGATCTGGGATGCCCATCTAGTATCAGAGAGAGACGATGGTACTGCCCTGATTTATATCGATCGTCATTTGATTCATGAAGTGACGTCGCCGCAAGCTTTTGAAGGCTTGCGTCTAGCCGGGCGTCTACCATGGCGAGCGGATGCGAATTTTGCGACACCTGACCACAATATTCCCACTACCAGTGATGAGCGAAAGCAGGGCCTGGAAGGCATTAAGGATCCAGTATCCAAGATTCAGGTTCGCACCTTAGACGATAACTGCGCCGAATTTGGCATCTTCGAATTGAAGATGACCGATGACCGTCAAGGTATTGTGCATGTTGTAGGTCCGGAGCAGGGCGCGACGCTGCCTGGTATGGCTATTGTCTGTGGTGATTCCCATACATCGACTCACGGTGCGCTTGGCGCATTGGCGCACGGTATCGGCACCTCTGAGGTAGAGCACGTTCTTGCTACCCAGTGCCTGATGCAGAAAAAGGCCAAGAATATGCTGGTTCGTGTAGATGGTCAGTTAAAGCCCGGCTGCACAGCTAAAGATATTGTGCTGGCTATCATTGGCAAGATAGGTACTGCCGGCGGCACCGGTTTTACCATCGAATTCGGTGGAGAAGCTATTCAGGCCCTGTCTGTAGAGGGGCGCATGACGGTGTGTAATATGGCTATCGAGGCTGGCGCGCGAGCTGGACTGATTGCTGTAGATGAGACTACGTTAGATTACATCAAGGGCAGACCCTTTGCGCCAAGCGGCGAACTATGGGAGCAGGCGGCACAATCTTGGCGTGGCTTAGTAAGCGATGCCGATGCGGCATTCGACGAGGTCGTCGTCTTGCAGGCAGAAGAGATTGAGCCTCAGGTTACCTGGGGTACTTCACCAGAGATGGTGGCTCCGGTAACCGGAAAAGTGCCAGATCCAGCGCAGGAAGCAGATGAGACGAAGCGCGGGAATATTCAGCAGGCTTTGAAATACATGGGTTTGCAGGGTGGAACTGCAATTAAGGATATCAAGTTGGATTGTATATTTATCGGTTCGTGCACGAATTCACGGATCGAAGACCTGCGTGCAGCGGCAGAAGTAGTAAAGGGTAAGAAAGTGGCTAGTAGTGTAGAGGTTGCTATGGTCGTGCCGGGCTCGGGCCTGGTTAAAAAGCAGGCAGAAGCAGAGGGCTTGGACCAGATATTTATCGAAGCAGGGCTGGAGTGGCGTGAGCCAGGTTGTTCGATGTGTCTGGCGATGAACGCAGACCAGTTAGGCGAGGGTAAGCACTGCGCATCAACTTCTAATCGCAATTTCGAGGGACGGCAGGGATTTGGCGGACGGACTCACCTAGTCAGCCCCGCAATGGCCGCCGCCGCTGCTATAGCAGGCCACTTCGTTGATATCAGAGAATTAGGTTAAAGCCTTTTAAAACATAAAGTTAAGAGACGAACATGAACAAATTTATGATAGAAAAAGGTGTAGTGTTACCACTGGACCGCGCAAACGTAGATACGGACTTCATCATCCCTAAGCAGTTCCTGAAATCCATTAAGCGGACTGGTTTCGGCGTAAACCTATTCGATGAGCATCGCTATCTCGATAAAGGCTTGCCGGATGCTGATAACAGCCAGAGGCCAATAAATCCGGACTTTGTGCTCAATAAGCCGCGCTACAAGGGCGCTAAAGTCTTGCTCGCTAAGGATAATTTTGGCTGCGGCTCAAGCCGTGAGCATGCCCCCTGGGCGCTAGACGACTACGGTTTTCGCGTGATCTTAGCGCCAAGCTACGCCGACATCTTCTTCAACAACTGTTTTAAGAATGGCCTATTACCTATCGTCCTTGATAAGGCCAGTATTTCCGGGCTATTCGCGGAAGTTGAAGCAAATGAGGGTTATCAATTAGAAGTAGACCTGCAGCAACAAACTATTCTCAAGCCTGATGGTTCCACCATTGAATTCTCTGTAGATGCGTTTCGCAAGAATTGCTTGCTGAACGGACTGGATGATATAGGCCTTACCCTTGAGGATGCGGACAAGATCCGTAGTTTCGAGGAAAATTGGCGCAACGCCGCTCCCTGGTATTTCACGACGAGCACCGCGACTACGACCTAGGCTCCCCCTGAGTTTATAGAAGCTTAACGGAGCGGTAGTAATCGCGAGCTGTCTGTGAACGAAAAAACTTTTATTTCAAATACTTAGCAAGAAACTAGAGAGATGAGTATGACTAACTACAACGTAGCAGTGGTTGGCGCTACAGGTGCGGTAGGGGAAACTCTATTAAGCATCCTAGAGCAGCGCAATTTTCCAGTAGATCAGATTTTCGCCTTAGCTAGTGAGCGTTCTGCCGGTAATACGGTGATGTTCAATGGCAAGCCGTTGATGGTGACTAATTTGGCCGAGTTTGACTTCAGTCAGGCCCAAATCGGTCTATTCTCAGCCGGCGGCAGTGTTTCCGCCGAATATGCCCCTAAGGCAGGCGAGGCGGGTTGTGTGGTTGTTGATAACACCTCGCATTTTCGCTATGACGACGATATTCCATTGGTAATACCCGAGGTAAACCCAGCAGCGATAGCGCAGTACACTAATCGCAACATCATCGCGAACCCCAATTGCTCTACGATCCAGATGCTAGTGGCGTTGAAGCCGATACATGATGCGGTTGGCATCAAGCGCATCTCGGTTGCGACCTACCAGGCTGTTTCCGGTTCCGGCAACAGTGCCGTCCAGGAGCTAGCGAAGCAGACGGGTGAGTTGTTAAATGGTCGCGAGGCCGAATGTAAGGTCTATCCAAGGCAGATAGCGTTTAACGCGCTGCCGCAGATCGATGTCTTCATGGACAATGGCTATACCAAAGAAGAAATGAAGATGGTCTGGGAGACTAAGAAGATTTTCGCGGATGACAGTATTCAAGTAAGCGCTACATGTGTGCGTATTCCCGTGTTCTACGGGCATTCAGAGGCGGTACAGATAGAAACACATAAGCCTATAAGCGATCAGGAAGTGCGTGAGTTATTGGCGAATGCAGCGGGTGTTACGGTGATCGACGACCGTAAAGACGGTGGATATCCTACAGCAGTGCACGATTCTGCGGGCCAGGACGCAGTTTTTGTTGGCAGAATTCGGCAGGATATCTCGATACCCAATGGTATTAACCTATGGGTAGTCGCCGACAACGTGCGAAAGGGAGCAGCTCTCAACTCAGTTCAGATAGCCGAAGAGTTGATAAAAAGCTATTTATAATGAATACTTGCAAGCAGTAGTGAAGAAACAATCTTAATAAGTTTGCAATATCGACATTAGTGTTTACTAACCGGGTATGCTGATTTAGAGAGTCATAAAAAGGGGTTGGCTTTGCTTATTGCTTGCAATGCCAACGACCTGTTGAGAGAAAAAGGGATTATGCTACGTAAAATCGTCGTCATTCTGACCATGCTGCTCTGCAGTATGGCGACACAGTTGTACGCATTAGGGCTAGGCACTGTTGCTGTCGAGTCCTCGCTCAATCAGCCGTTGCGTATGCGTATTGAATTGCTGCAGCTAGGCGATACGCGACTACAAGATATTCGTGTATCTATGGCTTCGGGCGCAGACTTTGAGCGCTTCAACGTCCAACGCGATAGCTTTCTTTCAAATATCCGCTTTAGTGTTGAGTCTACGCCGCAAGGCAATGCAGTCATTCTTACTTCTGCGCAACTCGTTCGCGAACCTTATCTCAGCTTCATCTTAGACACGCGCTGGCCTAATGGTCGTCTCCTTAGTGAGCATACGGTCCTTTTGGATCTTCCTGTTTTTAACGATCAGCAATCGACGGCTGAAGTTAGGCAGCCGATTAGCCCTGTTTTACAGCGTCCCGCAAGCGGTCAAGCGGCAGACGCCGAGCCATTTGTTGAAGCCTCTGCAGCGCCTGCTGTTTCGGCACCGAGTTCAAGCAATTCCGCTGCGAACCTCCAGCCCGAAGTTATATCTCCAGGGCCAGAGACCGAAGAAATCATAGCGGAGCCCGAAGTGGCGGTGCAGCCTGAAGCTGAGCCAGAGGCGGTACTAGAAGAATCCGTTGCTGTCGACGTGGGCGTGCAAGAAGAACAAGTAGCCGCTGTCGAAGAAGAGGTAATTGAGGAAGAGCAAGTAGCCCCTGTCGAAGAAGAACAGGTAATCGAAGAAGAACAAGTAGCCGCTGTTGAAGAAGAACAGGTAATCGAAGAAGAACAAGCAGCCGCTGTTGAAGAAGAACAGGTAGTTGTAGAAGAAGACCCTGCGCTAGAAGAGCCAGCCGAAGAAGTTGCCCCGGTTGAACCAGAAGTTATTGAGGCAGCGGCGGATCCCGTCGCTCCTGAGCCAGAGGTTGTCGAACCAGAAACTATCGAAACAGATGGCAGTGGCACACTTTCCGATATTGCCTTACAAGTTAGACCAACCGCAGCTGTGTCCATGCAACAAACTATGCTGGCGTTGCAGGAGCTGAACCCAGATGCTTTCGCTGAAGGCAATATTAATCGAATGCTCAGCGGACAGGTTCTCCGTGTTCCGACTTTGGAAGAGATACAGGCGATCGATCCTCGCGATGCGGTCGACGAAGTAACTCGCCAGAACCAAGAGTTTTCTGCGGTGGATATTCAGCCACTGGCGGCGCCGTCTCAGGCGACGGCAGATGAAGATGAGCGGCCACAGGGTCAGCTGAGTGTCGTGAGTTCTGACGAAGCTATTGATGCGAACGGTGGCGCAGCAGAATTAGCCGATGCTGAGAACGAGGCGCTAGACCAGCGTATTGTTGAATTAGAGGCACAGCTATCACAGCGCCAGGAAGAAGCCGATCGTGCAAGAATAGAGCGCGAGGAATTAGATTCTCGCATGGCAGAGCTGGAGGCGCAGATTGCGGCTGCACAAGAAATTATTCGCTTGCAAGATATTCAGCTCGCGCAATTGCAAGAGTCTCTTGCTACTGCCGCTGCAGAGGCGCAGCTCTTAGCTGAGCAGCAAGCCATCCAAGCAGCAGCTGCGACAGAAGCCGCTCAGCCGGTAAGCTCGCCGTCCAGTTTTGTGGATGACGTTTTGCGCATATTAACTGGCAATAGCATATTTATGATCTTCGGCATTGTTTTGGTGATCCTGTTGCTAGTTGTACTGATGCTGCGCAGAAATCGTGCCGCGAAAATCGAAGAAGACGACATCGATGAGATAGTGGAGCAGGACTTCGATGTTGATGCTGTAGCAAGCAATGTTACGGACAAAGAGAGAGAGGAGGTTGCTACAGAATTTGATGACTATGACCCATCCGATTTAGATAGCGAGCTTGATGACATCATTGGTGTATCCGAAGAAGTGGGAAGCATAAATGAGGTCAGTGACGCTGTTGAGGAAGAGGTCGACACCGCTGAAGAAGAGCCTAAATTAGACGTAATCACGATCGTTGAGCAGCTTATAGGCGAGCGGCAATATCGACGTGCATTGAGTATGCTGAATACCTCTTTGCAGGAGCAGGGTGACAATGAAGACGTTAAGGCAAAGATTTCTGAAGTTGAAGGTTTGCTAGAGGCGGAAGAAGTTGAGGAGCGTGAACAAGACGAAATCGCTAACGCGGCAGATGCGGCAAGCCGCGAGTCTGAAACTAAGTCTTTTCTGGATGACTTGGGTATCGATCTAGATTCCTTCGACTATGATGACGAAGTTGATGAGCCTGCAGTCGAAGAGGTGAAGGACGAACCTGTTGAGACCGCACAAGCTGACGAAGTTGCTGCTGCATCCGAGGATGTAGATATGATGTTCGATCTCGGCGGCGATGACGATGCGGGTGACGACAGCGTAGAAGAAGTTGAGGCGACTGAAGAGACAGAAGAAGACACTGAAGTGTTCGACTTTGACCTAGATGATGGTGCGAGCGCAATTGAAAGCGAAGCTAAAGATCCTGAGGATCTCGATATCGACACCTTGGAGTTCGACACGGATGCCGTTGAAGAAGTTACACAAGATACGGCAGTCGAAGAAGATATAGATTTAGAAACATTCTCGTTTGATCCAGACGCTGCAGCAAGTGTCACCCAGGCAGCAGAAATAGTTGATGGCAGTGTTGCGGATGAAGATGATCCAAACGCTGTTGAGTTCTCCTTTGATAAGGAAGAGTTAGCTAGCGATACTGAAGCGCCAGAGCCGACAAGTAACGAAGAGGTTGAGACATTCGATTTCGATCTGGATGACGATGCTGGTGACACCGTTCTTGAAACGCCTGATACAGAAATTAGCTCCAGTGCAGCAGACAATGTAGAAGAATTTGATTTTGATCTTGATGAGTTCGAAATTGAGCCGGGCAAGGAAGAGGCTGCAGTAAGTGAAGCAGTTACAGACGATGCTGTTTTGGACTTGGATGCTGGTACTGAGCAAGTAGAAGTCGCTGAAATCGAATTTGATATCGATACTGATGATGAGCCTGAAGATAGCATTACTGTCGGTGACGGGGCAGATGATGATCTTGAGTTTTTGTCAGATGATGATATTGAAATTGAGTCTGTTGATGATATAGAAGATGTCGACATGCTTTCCGATGCTGACGAGACTGCAACTAAATTAGAGCTCGCGTATGCCTATCAAAACATGGGTGATACACAGGGAGCTAAGGAAATTTTGCAGGAAGTTATCAGAGAAGGCTCAGACGAGCAGATAGCAGAAGCTAACAAATTGCTCGGATCACTCGACGGCAAGTCAGACTAATTGTCTCGCCTATACAAACCTGTGTCGATCTGATCCGTGTCAATTCCCAAGCAAGACTCCCCTAGTAGCCACCGCATAGCATTAGGCATCGAATACGATGGTTCTACGTATTCTGGCTGGCAGAAACAAAAATCCCCACAACAAGAAACCGTGCAGCAATATGTTGAAACCGCGCTAAGCAAAGTAGCGGATAGAGATGTGGTTGTAAATTGTGCTGGCAGAACTGATGCCGGGGTTCATGCTACGTGCCAAGTAGTCCACTTTGATGCAGAAATTGATAGAGGCGAGAAGGCGTGGACGCAGGGAGTGAACAGTATGTTGCCGAGAACTATCAGGGTGGTGTGGTCTCGGAAACAAGAAAGCGATTTCCACGCTCGCTTTAGTGCGTTGTCCAGACGCTATCTCTATTTGATATATCAGCGTGAAACACAATCAGCTATGTTGTATGGCAGGGCGAGTTATGTTCGCCGAGAGTTAGATGAAGTATCTATGCATAAAGCTGCACAGCACTTTCTAGGGGAGCATGATTTTACGTCATTTCGCGCTGCAGGCTGTCAGTCAAAGACAGCTATGCGTAATGTCATGCATGCGAACGTTTCTCGTCGCGGTGGTTTTCTCATCTTCGATGTTAAGGCGAATGCATTCTTGCAGCACATGGTGCGCAATATGATGGGCACTCTGCTGCAAGTTGGTAGAGGAGATAAAGACCCAGCATGGGTCGCCGAGCTATTGAGTCTGCAAGATAGGGCGAGCGCAGCCCCTACGGCTCATCCTCACGGCCTGTACCTAGTTGGCGTTGAATATCCGAAGAGTTGTGGCTTGCCTAGCGAATTCTCGCCGCCCGACCTGCTGCTAGCAGTATGAATTAGCAACTGCCCTTAAGTGTAAGTTTTTGCTCTCGCTTGATGGTCGTGAATCTGTTGATTTGCTAGAATACGCTTCTTTCACCAGCCTTCAGACTCACCTTGCAGAAAATTTGGATCAAAATTTGCGGTATTACGCGGGCGCAGGACGCCGTGCAAGCGGTCGAGCTCGGTGCGGACGCTATAGGCGTTGTGCTGTACTCCAAAAGCCCCCGTTCCGTAACAGTTAGTGAGCTGCCTAAAATAGTCGCTGATGTGCGAGGGCGGGTTTGCGTGGTGGCGCTATTTGTCAATCCTGAAGCTGATTTAGTAAGACAGGTGCTGGCGACTGAGACTGTGGATCTGTTGCAGTTTCACGGTGATGAATCTGCTGAGTTTTGTGAACAATTTGGCATGCCTTACATGAAGGCCGTTGCGGTTAGGGCGGATAGCGATCTAAATTCAGCGCTCTCAGCCTACCAGTCAGCGAAGTACTTTTTGTTAGATAGCTACGATCCTATAATGCCTGGGGGAACCGGTAAGACTTTTGACTGGAGTAAGGTAAACGAACTAAGCGAGCAACAACAAGCGCGCTTAGTGCTAGCTGGAGGGCTTATGCCTGCCAATGTAAGAGATGCAATTGAGATCGTGCGCCCTTTTGGCGTCGATGTCAGTAGTGGTGTCGAGGCGAGCAAAGGAATTAAGGATATAAACAAGATGCAATCATTTATCGAAGGAGTAAGAACAAGTGCCTAAGCTTGAAGAGTCTGCGGCTGCGATTGATCCAGCTGTGTTTGACGGGCCTGATGCGTCAGGACATTTTGGGCCCTACGGCGGTGTGTTCGTTGGGGAAACTTTAATCGCTGCTGTCGAGGAATTGGCAGAAGTGTATGAGAAGTTATCGGCAGATAAAAGCTTTTGGGCCGAATACGACTCTGAGCTTAAGCATTATGTGGGCAGACCTTCTCCTCTGTATTTAGCAGAACGACTAACTAATTTCGCTGGTGGTGCAAAGATTTATCTAAAGCGTGAAGATTTGAATCACACCGGTGCACATAAGGTTAACAACACGATCGGTCAGGCACTTCTGGCCAAGCATATGGGTAAGACGCGAATCATTGCGGAGACAGGAGCAGGGCAGCATGGCGTCGCCAGCGCTACCGTTGCGGCCAAGCTCGGTTTGGAATGTCATGTCTATATGGGTGCTGAAGATATTATTAGACAGGCACCTAATGTCTACCGCATGAAGCTGTTAGGTGCGAATGTTGTATCCGTAGAATCGGGTTCGCGAACTCTAAAAGACGCGATGAACGAAGCTCTGCGCGACTGGGCTACGAACGTTGATAATACCTATTATATTATTGGTACTGTCGCAGGCCCACATCCTTATCCCATGCTGGTGCGAGACTTTCAATGCATCATCGGCCGAGAGGCTCGTGAACAATCACTAGAGCAGATTGGGAAATTGCCCGATGCATTAGTCGCATGTGTGGGTGGCGGTTCCAATGCCATAGGCTTGTTTCATCCATTTCTTAAAGATGAGTCTGTTGCTATGTATGGAGTAGAGGCTGGCGGTCATGGCTTGGCAACTGGTGAGCATGCAGCTCCGCTAAGTTCAGGATGTTCGCCGGGTGTATTGCATGGCAATAGAACATATCTAATGTCTGATGAAGCGGGTCAGGTTCTAGAGACTCATTCGGTTTCTGCAGGTTTAGACTATCCTGGAGTAGGGCCTGAACATTCCTGGCTCAAAGACATGAAGAGAGTCAAGTATGTGGATGCTACCGATGACGAAGCTATGAAGGCATTTCATCAGCTCACACGGCTCGAAGGTATTATTCCAGCACTAGAGTCGAGCCATGCTGTTGCCTACGCTGTGAAGTTAGCAGCGACGATGTCAGCGGACAAAAATATTGTTATTAATCTGTCCGGGCGCGGCGACAAGGATATCGAGACGGTTGCAAAAATTGAAGGAATTGAGCTATAGGCTTCATTGAGGCCTTGCTTCACCGAACGATTAAGTAACATACATAATTATTTGCAGTTAAAGAGTTTTCAGGAAAGTCATGAGTAGAATAAATCAAATAGCAGAGAAAGCGGCGGCAGAAAATAGGAAGCTTTTAATACCGTATTTGGTTGCAGGCGATCCAAATCTGGAAACAACGATTACGCTAATGCGCAAGTTAGTCGAAGAGGGTGCCGACGTCATTGAGCTTGGTATCCCGTTTAGCGATCCCTCCTCTGACGGACCTGTTATCCAGCGCGCCGTTGAACGTTCTCTCGCGAAGGGAACAACTCTGCATCAGGTATTGGATTTAGTGGCCAGATTTAGAGAGAGCGATACCATTACCGGGATTGTGCTGATGGGATATCTGAATCCGATTGAGATTATGGGCTACAAAAAATTTGCAGAGGCCGCCAGTGCTTCTGGTGTTGATGGCGTGTTGACGGTTGATCTTCCGCCGATGGAGGCCGACGAGTTGAATGCGGTAATGCGCGCACACGATATAGATACGATATTTTTAGTTGCACCAACAACCCGTGAAGATCGTGTGGCAAGCATTACCGAGCATTGTAGTGGCTATCTCTATTATGTGTCACTGAAGGGCGTTACAGGCGCAGCATTGACCGATTTCGATTCAGTGACAGCAAACATAAATAGTTTGCGCGAAAAAACAAAGCTGCCGATCGTGATAGGTTTTGGTATCAAGGATGCTGAGAGTGCGGCGGCGATGGGTCAGTTGGCTGATGGGGTGATAATCGGTAGCGCTCTGGTTGAAAAAATTGCCCTATTGGCCGATCAAGTAGAGCATGACGCAGACCTGCTGAGCGAGACTATAAAAGTGATCTCTGAAGCTAGAGAAGCCTTAGACAAACTAGTGTAATATCATAACTTGACTGCCTAGACGGACTGAAGAATGAGCTGGATAGATAAAATTTTACCTTCGATAGCGAATGCTCCGAAGGACGCAAAAAAGTCGGCTGTTCCTGAGGGAACTTGGAAGCAATGCCCCCGCTGCGATGCAATGCTCTACAAGAAGTCACTCAGCGAGAATTATGACGTCTGTCCTAAGTGTGAGCACCATCTGCGAATTACCGCCAGACGGCGTGTCGAGTTATTCCTAGACTCCGGAGATCAGATCGAGCTAAACGTCGACATGGAACCGGTTGATCTACTGAAATTTAAGGATCGAAAGAAATACAAAGATAGGCTCAGTGCAGCGCAGAAGAGCACGGGCGAAAAAGATGCCCTTATTGTAGTGAAGGGCGAAGTTAATTCTATTCCCGTCGTCGTGGCAGCCTTTGAGTTTAGCTTTATCGGTGGCTCCATGGGTGCCGTGGTCGGTGAAAAATTTACTCAGGCAGTAAATACCTGTATCGAAGAGAAGTTGCCCCTCGTGTGTTTTTCCACGAGTGGTGGCGCTCGCATGCAGGAAGCGCTTATCTCCCTTATGCAGATGCCAAAAACATCAGCCGCTTTGGAGAAGTTGAAGCGAAATTCCCTGCCTTATATTTCTGTCCTCGTTGATCCAGTCTATGGCGGTGTATCGGCTAGCTTAGCGATGTTGGGAGATGTGAATATCGCCGAACCCAATGCTTTGGTTGGCTTTACAGGCCCGGATGTTATCCGCCAGACGGTGCGGGTAAAACTACCCGAAGGGTTTCAGCGCAGCGAGTTTTTGCTTGAGCATGGAGCTATCGACATGATTGTTCACCGCAAGAACCTGCGGGATAAAATTGCATCTATACTCGAAAAATTCCTTTATTTCAGACGCGACGCCTCCTAACCCAGTAGAGCTAAAGCAATGCCCGCTAAAGGTAGTTCTCTAGAGAGCTGGTTGCAGTATATTTCTAATGTGCACCCGCGCGAGATCGAATTAGGCCTTGGTCGTACTCAGAGAGTTGCTGCTACTCTTGGATTGACCAAACCTGCACCATTAGTTGTTACTGTTGCTGGCACTAATGGCAAGGGCTCCTGCGTAGCGGCGATGGAAGCTATCCTGCAGCAGGCAGGGTTCAAGACCGGCTGCTACACCTCACCACATATTCATCTATTCAACGAACGTATTCGCATCAACGGGAATAACATCTCCGATGAGTCGTTGATTGCTGCTTTTGAGTCGATTGATGAGGCTAGAAACGACGAAACCCTGAGTTATTTCGAATTTGCCACGTTAGCGGGCCTGTATCTGTTTAGTAATAATAACGTTGAGGTAGCTCTGCTGGAAGTTGGGCTAGGTGGTCGCCTCGATGCGGTCAACATCGTTGACGCGGATGTCGCATTGATCAGCAGTATAAGCATTGATCATACAGATTGGCTTGGTAAGGACATTGAGTCTATCGCCGCTGAGAAGGCTGGTATTATGAGGTCTAACAGCCCTACTGTGTTTGGGGGTGAGCTTCCGCCTAGCGCGATAGTCGAGAGGGCTGAAGAGCTGGGTTCGCCTCTGTTGGTTAGTGGCGAAGATTTTCATATGCAGTTGCATGAAGGTAGTTCTAATTGGAGTTGGAGTGGGCAAGCTCAATCCAATTCGTCCCAAGCGGTAAGTTACTCTGATCTGCCCCTGGGGAGTCTTATGTTAAGCAATGTAGCAGCCGCGCTGCAGGCGCTGACACTATTGCCCATACAGCTTGAGGTTGATGGAGTTACTGCTGCATTAAATGAGCTTCGCTTGGCGGGTCGCTTCGAGAAGCGTAGGGATTTAAGCAGTAGCCGCTCAGTAATCTTCGATGTGGCGCATAACCCAGATGCAATGCTACAGCTAGCCATCCGTTTGCAGAGCTACAAGGCCCATAATCAGAGGGCTGGTCGCATCGCCGCGGTGCTGGCGGTGATGGTAGATAAAGATATTGCAGGAATGATCACAGCCTTAGAATACTGCGTAGACATCTGGTATATTGCGCAGGTCGATGAGGCTCGCAGTATGGCTGCAGATGAAGTGGCACAAACCCTGAAAGACGTGGGTATACCGTCTGATAAGGGGTGTATTTTGCAATTCGACAGCGTTGAGTCGGCCTATAGGGCCGCCTGCGACCAAACCGGCACTCAGGATACTGTCCTTGTGACGGGCTCATTCTTTACCGTCGCAGCAGTTCATGGGCTCACAGAGCAGGCCTAAATAGCTAGTTACAGCAGCTAAGCAAGCGATCTTATAGATATTGAGGTACACGGCTTGAATCAGGGCGCCAAACAACGAATCGTCGGTACTGTCGTGCTACTCGCTCTAGCCTTAATTTTCCTGCCGATCATTTTTGATGGCGAAGGCAGTTATCAGCCTCCTGTTAGCAGTCGTATCCCAGATGCTCCCATAATTTCGATTTTGCCCGAACCCATTCCGTCGAGACCAGTTATTACCGGTACTGTTGAGACGGTCGAGCCGGACGCCGCCACGACGGTATCTCTTATCGAAGAGGTCGTCGAGTTGGTGGAAGAACCTATCGCAGAACCTATCACGGCTAGTGTTGCAGATGAGCCGATTGCCGATGTTGAAATCACTGAATCAACAGCCATTTTTAGCCGCGAAATTCCCCAGCTTGGTGATGATGGGCTTCCCCAGGGTTGGGTTGTTCGTCTTGGATCTTTTTCTGACAGTGAAAACGCCAGTAATCTGGTGACTAGATTGCAGGATGCCGGCTATAAGGCTTATACCCGCGATATCCGCAGCGGTCAGGGAATTCTTACTGGAGTATTCGTCGGTCCTTGGTTGGATCGAGGGCAGGTAAACGAATATCAGCAGAGGCTGCAAGAAGAATTTAGTTTGGCAGGTCTGGTAGTTCGCTACGAGCTCGAGAGTCTATAGTAGGTTATTGATTAGCAATGGCATTCAACCAAGTCGATATAGTCATTCTAATCATTACGGTGCTCTCGTCGGCATTTGGTTTGTGGCGAGGACTGATCAAGGAAGTACTTTCCTTATTGACTTGGATCGCAGCTTTGCTGGTTTCCAGAGTATATAGTGAGCCTCTCGCTGAATTGATGAGGGGTATGATCGAAAACGATGGTATTCGTTATGTAACTGCGTTTGCCATCTTGTTTGTCACCGTAATGATGTTAGGGACGTTTCTAAACTTCCTTATGTCAAAATTGCTTACCGTCACCGGCTTGAAGTTGGCCGACCGTTTACTGGGTGCCGCCTTTGGTGTGGCCAGAGGTGTGATAATAGTGTTGGTGATTCTGTTTATTACTAGCATGTTTGTTTCGGAAACTCAGTTGTGGCAGGAATCACAGTTAATCCCTTATGGGATGACCTTGATTGAAAAGTCACAGGTTTTCATCGGAGATATGAATAGCGTCAGTCCGACGCCGTAATTACTGTTAGTCGCGGAGCGTACTATGTGTGGATTGGTAGGTGTGGTTGCTAGTAAGAATGTAGGTGTTTGTCTTTATGACACGCTGACAGTGCTGCAACACCGAGGTCAGGATGCTGCGGGCATTATGACTAGCGATAATGGCAAGCTAAATCTCCGCAAAGACAATGGCCTAGTAAAGGACGTGTTCCGTACTCGCCATATGCGTCGGCTAACCGGCAATATGGGTATCGGCCATGTGCGTTATCCCACTGCCGGAAGCTCAAGCCCCGCACTCGCACAACCATTCTATGTAAATTCACCTTATGGTCTCTGTCTCGCCCATAACGGCAATCTAACAAACAGCAAAGAACTAAGCCGCGATCTTTTCAAAGAAGATCTTCGGCATATCAATACCGATTCGGATTCGGAAGTATTATTGAATGTATTCGCGCACGAGTTGCAGCGTCGCAATAAGATGAAGCCGCTGCCCGAAGACGTGTTCGCGGCGGTAGCCGGCGTCCACAATCGTTGCCGAGGAGGCTTTGCCGCTGTGGTTATGTTATCCGGCTATGGCATAGTCGGTTTTAGAGATAGAAATGGCATACGTCCATTAGTTTTCGGTAGCAGAGTATCTTCGAAGGGCAAGAAAGAGTACATGATTGCCTCGGAGAGCGTGGCCCTTGACTCACAGGGTTTTACTATCGAACGCGACGTTGCTCCCGGTGAGGCGGTCTACGTAGACATCGATGGAGGGCTGCATACCCAAGTTTGTACTGAGCCAGGCGTGCATGCGCCGTGTATATTTGAGCATGTATATTTCGCTCGTCCGGATTCGCTAATGGATGGCATATCGGTTTATAAGGCTAGGCTGCGAATGGGTGAGCGGCTCGCGGATAAGATCGAGCGCATAAGACCAGCGCATGACATCGACGTGATTATTCCTATACCTGACACCAGTCGCACAGCGGCTCTTGAATTAGCGAATCGTCTCGGACTTAAGTTTCGCGAAGGCTTTGTTAAGAATCGCTACATCGGTCGCACATTTATCATGCCCGGGCAAAGTCAGCGTAAGAAGAGTGTGCGCCAAAAATTGAATGCTATAGATCTTGAATTTAAGGGTAAGAATGTATTGCTAGTCGATGACTCGATCGTTCGAGGCACGACCTGTAAGCAAATCATTCAGATGGCGCGCGACGCGGGTGCCGCTAAAGTTTATTTCGCTTCCGCGGCTCCCGCTATTCGCCACCCCAATGTCTACGGTATCGACATGCCTGCGGCAGACGAGCTGATCGCGTCAGGCAAAACAGAAAAAGAAATCGAAGAGGCTATAGGGGCGGATTGGCTAATCTATCAGGATTTAGAAGATCTGATCTCAACAGCTACAGAAGGCAATCCTGCCATCAAGCAATACGAGTGTTCTGTTTTCAATGGCGAGTATATTACTGGGGATGTGGATGAGATATATCTAAAGCGCCTAGAAAATTTGCGTAATGATGCGGCGAAGGCAAAGAAGGCGAGCAAGAAGGCTGCGGCACAAGCTAGAGATTAATTCGGTTTTCAGTCAGGACTAATACGACCGCTCTCCAGAAAGAGTGGGCATGAAAGCCGACAACAAGTTTAGAAGTGAGGCGCTAATGTTATCTGTTAATACACAAGGCAATGCCGCGGATCAGGCCGAATTGGTAAATACGAAACTGGCGCAGCAAGTGCAGGTAATCGTAGCTGAGGTCGGTAAGGCCTTGCTAGGTAAAGATCATCAGATACGTTTGGCTTTGTGCTGCCTATTCTCCGGCGGCCACCTATTAATAGAAGACTTGCCTGGCATGGGTAAGACTACTTTGTCCTATGCGCTCGCGAAGGCGTTAGGGCTTAGCTATAACCGAATACAAGGCACTAGTGATCTGTTGCCAGCAGACATTCTCGGCATTTCGATTTTTAATCAGACTACCAGTGAGTTTTCTTTTCATCCCGGCCCTATATTCAGCCAGCTAGTGCTCGCCGATGAAATAAATCGAACTACTCCAAAGACGCAGAGTGCGCTGCTGGAGGCGATGGAAGAGAGGCAGGTTACTATTGAGGGGGAGACACGAATGTTGCCGGAACCCTTCTTCGTTATAGCCACGCAGAACCCAGTTACACTTGCTGGCACCTATCCGTTGCCAGAATCTCAACTTGATCGCTTCCTTATGCGCCTGCGCTTGGGCTATCCGGATCAGCGTGCTGAGCGAGAATTGCTTGAGATGAACACCGAGCGAGATAAGGTCGAGGCTATCAATCAGTGTCTGTCTCTAGAAGACGTCGTAGGGTTTCGCCGTCACTCAGCGCAGGTTAATGCCAGCGACTCTTTGTTAGACTATGTGCAACGAATAATTGCTTTTACTCGAGGAAAGGATGAGTTTCATTTTGGTTTGTCGCCGCGTGGCAGTTTAGCGATCATGCGCTCCGCTAAGACTTGGGCGCTGATGTCTGGTCGGAATCATGTTATTCCCGAAGACGTGCAGGCGATATTGCCAGCAGTTGTAGAACATCGGCTGCGTGCAGTCTCTGATGACGATGGACATAGTGGAGCTTCACTGGTGCAGCGTCTACTGAACGAAGTCGATGTGATCGAGTAGGTCTGTCACGCCGTGGCAGCAGCTAAATCACGATACGCCCCGAGTAACCGCAATGGCATTTAGTTTCCGGGAAGCATTCAATAAAAAATTCCAGCGCTGGATGGCGAAAAGAATTCCGCCGCGCGAGCAAGTTACACTCAACCGCAAAAATATTTTTATCGTGCCTACGCGTAATGGCATGTTGTTTATATTTTGTTCCGGCCTCGTATTTATCGCGGCTATCAACTATGCCGTAAGCCTCGCATTTGCCTTAGCGTTCCTAATGGTGAGTATATTCATACTTTCCATATTGCATAGCTTTAACAACCTTAGTCAGCTTACCTTGACGAGTCGTTCGGCTCAGGACGTATTTTGTGGCGAGGAGGCTTGTTTTCGTGTGCAGTTGTCACGCTCACCGAAACGGCGACATGAATCGCTAGAACTTAATTTCCCAAATTCCTTTGAGAACCCTTCAACGGCATCAACAACAAGCTATACGGATCTTGCAGTCCGAGATACTGAAGAGGTTAAAGTGTTTGCGTTTTCACATAAACGCGGTGAATTCAAGGCGCCGAGATTGCGGGTGTTAACTCGTTTTCCCCTAGGTTTGTGCCGCGCCTGGTCTGTCGTTGACCTAAACATGCATTGCCTTGTTTATCCTCGGCCCGTGCAGTTCTTGATGAATCAATTTGATTCTGGTTCTAGTGGAGGCAGCGACTCAGCGATTAATCGAGAGGGTAGTGAGGATTTTTACGGTCTTCGAGACTATGTGCCAGGTGACTCACTCAGACAGGTTGCTTGGAAAACTGTAGCCAGAGGGCAGGGGATGCAACTTAAACAGTTTGTAGACTATGTCGATAATAAAATTTGGTTAGACTGGGATATGTTTTATGGTTTCAATGTGGAGGAGAGGCTTTCACGCCTTTGCTATTGTGTTATCCAGCTATCCAAGACCGGAAATGTTTTTGGCATGCGCCTTCCTGGTTGCGAGTTCTCCCCAGCAACAGGGCCTGAGCATAGAAAGAAATTACTTCGCGCTTTAGCGCGCTTCGGTGATCAATAGTGGAGCTTGGCTATCAAATACCACGGCCAGCGCTGATATGGATTTTAATAGCGGTAGTGCTAGTGCTTCTCCCACAGACTATCCGAATGCCTGTCTGGATAAGTGTTGTTGCATTGTTCTGTGTTTGTTGGCGGGTTCTCATCTTCAAGGGGAGGTTAGATTATCCGAGTCGTATGGTTCGAGTTGCCGTGGTCTTGTTTACGCTGATCGTCTCGTTCTCGCAGATTCGAAACATTGGCATTGGTCTTGATTCAGCCGCAAGTCTGCTAGCCCTAGGCTTTGTGTTTAAATTAATAGAGATGCGGCAGAAGCGCGACATCTATGTGGTTATTTCACTTTGCTTCGTCATGTCTATGGTGGCGTTTCTGTATTCCCAAAGTGTATTGACCACACTCTACATCACGTTAGTAGTAGCAGTCACGATGGGAGCTATGATTGCGTTGAATCGCAATTCCCTAATCGCTGATAATAGGGGTACGGCCAAGCTAGCGATAAAGATTGCGGTGCAGGCTCTCCCGCTTACCATCGTATTGTTTTTAGTTTTTCCTCGTATTGCGCCTCTTTGGGCGGTGCCTATGCAGACTGGTCAGAACTCAACTGGCGTGACTGATGAGATGTCGCCGGGTGATATTAGCGCTTTGGGCCGCTCTGCTGAACTTGCCTTTCGTGTAAGGTTTGAAGATGGCGTAGAGTTGGCGCATGAACAGCTGTACTGGCGCGGGTTGGTACTCGATAATTTTGATGGCGTCACCTGGCGCCGCACGCGTAATTCTTCAGCTTACTCTGTTGCGACTTCATTGGCCGATTTTAGGATTAGCTATGAGGACCGAATCCGCACAGTTGGCGAGCCGATAAATTACAACGTTATCCTTGAACCTACCCAACAACCTTGGTTATTTGGATTACACCTAGCTGAAGACGTCGATGATGAGTTTTTCAACGGCCGCAATTTCGAGCTTTTTAACAATGGCCGAATCACGCAGCGACTCAGTTATGACTTAAGTTCCTTTATACAGAATCAGACAGATGTACTGCTGTTGGATAGCTCGCGTAATCGAAACCTTGATCTACCGAATGACGGTAACGAGCGCAGCAGGGAATTCGCTAGAGAGTTACGCGAATCAGTATCTACTGACAGGCAATACGCGAATGCGGTGCTGATGCATTTTTTGCAGAATCAATATTTCTACACACTGAATGCGCCATTGCTTGGAGACAACAGGATAGATGAGTTTTTATTCGACACCATGGCAGGTTTCTGCGAACACTATGCGAGCTCTTTCACCTATCTGATGCGAGCCGTGGGAATTCCGGCACGAGTTGTTGTTGGTTATCATGGGGCAGAAACGAATCCCTATGAGAACTATCTTATGGTGTATCAATACAACGCCCATGCTTGGAGCGAGGTATGGTTCGAGGGGGAAGGCTGGGTGCGATTCGACCCGACGGGTGCAGTATCGCCAACTCGAATTGAGCAGGGCGTACAGGAAGCGCTACGCGATGATCCAGCATTCATGGAGGATGATCTGTTCTCTGCAGCCAGATTTGGAGGCATAGGCTGGTTAAATGCGATGCGACTTCGCCTTGACGCCATCGAGTACGAGTGGAACGAACTCGTTGTGAATTACGATGAAGATGTGCAGTTTGAATTGTTTGAGAGACTGTTCGGAGAGGTTACAGAGCAAAAGTTGATCCTGCTAATGTCATCGCTTGCGATAATAGTAATGATTGCTGTTGGTTTTACGGTTATCAATATCGAGCCAAGAATCCGGCGAACACCGATAGATCGTTTTTACCTTAGTGTCTGCAAGGAATTGGCAAAGATGAAATTAGTTAGGCGCAGAGGGGAGGGGCCGATTGCATTCAGAGATCGGGTCTGTGCAGAGAGGCCAGAGCTGGCTGCTGCGATGACCGAGCTTACCGAATTGTACGTAAGGCTAAACTATGTGGAGAAATACCTCAGTGAGGCTGAGCAGAAGTCTGAGTTACGAGCATTGAAAACTGTGTACTCAAAGTTGAAGGCAAAGATGCCGGCGCTGGCTGGTTTGAGGCGCGGGGTTTAATCGTTATTGGTATGACTCGTTTGCGCGCATAGATCTCGTATAGAGACTGCTGACAATAAACCCTAGCACTGCAATAACAAGGAACAAAAAAAGTAACAAAGCGGTACTGCTATCCATATTGAATGATCCGCCTATTGTCGCTGCTAGTAAGCCTAATAGGATCGCAATGAGCGAAAACACGCTTAGAATAAATGCTAAGCCTGATCCAATACCACGCAGCAGAGGGAAAAACTGGCTTATGGCAACAATAAAGCCGGTGGCTATTATTATCCAAAACCACAGGCCCGCACCCATCATACTATTGGAAACGGCGGCGGTTGCAATGCAGGCTATGGCAAACAGTATGCCGATAAACTTGTTCATTTCTCGCAATCCTGTAAGGGCATGATAGCTTGCTAAGTGGCATACCCTTTGCAGATTAAAGTAAGCCAGTAGTGCAGTATTTCTGAAAGTCTGTCAGCCTCCGGCTAATTTAACGTTCTTAAATTTCTTATCTAATTCCTGCTTAAGCTGATCGCGATGGTCGCCCTGAATTTCGATAACTCCATTTTTGACAGTGCCCCCGGAGCCACACAGAGCCTTTAGTTTCTTTGCGAGTGCCTTAAGGTCTAGCTCACTCATTTCAAGTCCCGATACGAGTGTGACACCTTTGCCCTTCCTTCCTTTGGATTCTCTGCTGATTCTTATAGGTGGATCGATAATCTGTCTAGGATTGCCGTTATCTTGGACGAGTCGGCACTTACATTTGCGCAGCGGCTTGTGACAGCCGGGGCAGGTGGAGGATGCTTCGGTGCTATAGACTAGGCGAGAATTACTCATGTTGGTCTGCCGCTAGTCGCGTCGTGTTATGTCTTATAAAGCGGAGGTAGTGAGTATTGCTCTTCTTGTTGCTGCTTCTTCTGTACGCGTAGTTTGCTTTTTCTTAGTTGTGAGATGAGTTGGAGCAGTTCGCCAGTGTTGAACGCGTTCTCACCGGATTTACCGCCGTTCGTTTGGAAAAGCGCGGTTTGTAAAGTGCGTGCATGTTCGTGCAGGCCAGGGGCTTCACTTTGTTGCAAGACGTCTTCCATGCTGATGATGGTTCTGCCATCGATGTGGTGGTTACACCAGGTTATAAGAGTTCGACGTATGGCGCTTAGGTCATTGTTACCAGAGGCGCGTACCAGTTGTTTGTAGGCTACGCGTTCGTTGTTGTTAGGGCTGTAATTTGCGGCGATCTTACTCTTTAGACGGTTTAGATATTCGTTAACTTCGCGTTTATTGCCAACGATGACGAGTTTGTAGATGCTAAAGATCACAATGATGAATGCCGCAGCAATCGCATAGTTAAGCCATGCTGCTTCAACCTCGATGAATTCTGCCTCAGCCTGCTCATCGATCATATCTTGGTCAATTACCGGTAGCTGAGAGAGCAGTTCTTCTAAGTTCTCAGTGCTGGCTACAGTTTGTTCTGCGGGCAGTACACCGTCGATATTCGCAATCACTAATCTAGTAGCGGGTATGATCGTTACTTCTAGTTGGTCAGTCTCTATGTTCCACCAAGGAATGGAGATTTCAGGAATGAGTACGTTGCCGCTATCGATGGGAACCATGGAGGTGGTTTCTATTCGGGTGCCAACAATTGCACCGTCTACGAAAGTGCGTTCGATCTCATCTGGATCGGGGTATAGGTTTAAGCCTTCAATTTCTGTTGGGCTGAAGGGAGGTAGTACTGCGCCATCAAGACCATCAGCTGTCATCGTTACAGTGCGTACGACGCTATCACCAACCTTTAAGTCGTTGATGTCGGTGCTCCAGCTTTCCTCCAGCGTTAGATTTGATACCGGTAGCCAGAAATCCTCACTCTGCACGGTAGCAGGGCGTTCTTGTACGTCTATTGTTATGCCTTCGATGAATGCGGTAACGCGACGGGTATTGAGGTTTCTAAATACAAAGTTGCTAGAACCATCGGTGACTTCGCCGCGGAACAGAATGTCTGGAATCTCCAGAGGGCCGCTGCGTTGTGGGAAAATGACGTAACGTTTTTCGTAAACCCCATAGCGCGCACCGTCGATGAGTTTCTCGTATTGATTAGGAGAGCCGATTAGCTGAATGACCGAGTCTTCCATTTCAAGTTCGGTAAACTGTGGATTTCGTATGCCGTTGATCGTGTAGTAGAGGCGAACAGTGAACAGTAGTTGTTCCTGCACGTAGACAGAGTCTTTATTAGTTTCTATCTCAAGATATAGCTCTTCGTTTGATTGATTCGAGCGTGGCCCCTCATTAGATACAGTGACTTCTATTGGGGCAGTTGTAGTTCCATTGATGTCTAACGAAGGGATTATGAGATCACCTTCTTCGAGAGGGAATAGCGTAACGATGTAGTCTGTCCACGCCTCTACAGCGCCATTAACACTGCGTATCTGGCTGGAAGTTCTAGTGCCTAGTACATCAAACTGACTAGTTAATGGGGTCAGATCTAATTGCATGCCTTGGCGTTGTTCATAGATTCGTATAGTCAGTGTTACGGTTTCGCCGCGCGCGATTTCATTGCGGTCGAGTGAAATATCGACTTCTTGTGCCTGTGCCGATGAGAAGAATGCTAGGCCGAAGCAGAGGAATATGAATGCTAGTTGTGACTTAATCCTCACCAGATTTGTCCTCCATTCTGCAAGCTATTCGCTGTTCCGTTCAGCTGCCGCTGCCGGTACTGATATCTGAATTTGCGGCGCAGTAGTTCGCCTGGGTCGTCTTCTATTCGTCTTAACCACTGCTCTAGAGATTGCTGTTCTTCAAATTCTTCGTTAGTCGTTTCGCTAGGAGTGTTCTGTTCGCTATTTGACTCAGAGCCTTCCTGTTCTTCTGGCGGTTGATTCTGTTGCTGCTCATCTTGTTGATCCTGATTGCCTTCCTGGCTCTCTTGATCTTGTTGTTCGCTGTTCTCTGAGTCTTCATCTGACTCATTCTCAGAATTTTGTTCTGACTCGTTGTCTTGCTCTTCACCTTCCTGGTTTTCGCCGTTCTCAGCTTCCTCTTGTTCAAGCAGTTGCTCGACGATTTCTTTGTTCTTCATAGCGTCGGCGTGGCCAAGTTCTAAGCTGAGCGCCATGTCGTAAGCGGCGATAGCCTCCGCGTAGTTGCCGGACAAGGCGAGGGCGTTACCTCTATTGTAGTGCCCGTCAGGCGTGTCGATGGCGCTGAAGGATGCTATAGCGGCCTCGTAATTTGCAGCCTTGTAGTTGGCTGCTCCCTGCCAGTCGGTGGCTTCGAAGAGTAATGCGGCGGTAGAGTGTTCTTCACTCGCGAAAGCCTCGGCGGCTTGTTGATCTTTTGTCTTCCAAAGATCTTTCCATTCCAGTGCTTGTGCCTGTTGGCTTGGTAGCATCATGCCGGAGCCGGTAAGTAAGACAAAGCTGAATAACCAGCCGCGACGAAAGCTAAGGGCGGCGATCGGCAATACCAGTAGTAATAACCATGGACCGAACTCATACCAGACGTCGAATTCTTCTTCGACATCTGAAAGTTGCTCCTCATCTAGAAGTTCGTAGTCTGCAAGTAAGTAGGCTAGGTCGGAATCGGCTAGCTGTATATCGTGGTAGCGGCCGTTAACTCTATTGGCTAGTGACTGCAGAACGTTCTTGTTCAGAGTAGGGATGATAAGTGCCCCGGCTTCATCTGTTAGAAAGTTACCATCATTGGTGCGTATCGGCGCACCTTCTTCAGTGCCGATGCCCATGATCAATAGTTCATAGTCGTTGTCTGCAAACAGCTCCGTAATGAGGAGTTCTTCATCGAAGCCGCTGATGCCATCGGTCATCAATAGGACTTTGCCGCGACTGGCGTCAGTCTCGTCAAGCAAGCCGGTGGCGAGTTTGACCGCCTCTACAGGCTTGCTGCCAAACAGAGGCATGATGTTGGGGCTTAGTGATGGGACCAGTGATTCTATAGTTACCACGTCATCGGTTAGTGGTGTCACCGTGTGCGCATCGCCAGCATAGACGACGAGAGCAGTCTGGCCTTCTTCACGCAGAGTGAGGATGTCTCGCAGTTTGCGTTTCGCCAGATCGAGTCTATTCGGCGAATGATCGGGTGCGAACATAGATAATGAAAGATCGAGTACGATGACGAGGGCGTCTTCTCTCTTCTGCACAGGCTGAGGTAGCTGTTCCCACACCGGTCCAGCTAGTGCGAGTATAGATAGCGTCCAAGCCGCAAATAGCAACACTAAGGGTGTTCTCTGGGATGCATTCTTGCTGCGGTCGAGAAGATAGGGTAACAGGCTCTTGTCGATGGCCTTGTCCCAGGCGGTAACAACAGAATTCACTCGCCACATGGCGATAAAGAACAGCAACACAGGAATCAATGCCAGTAACCATATAGGTCTCAGGAAATGAAAATTCTCAACTAAGCTGACAGGTATAAGTAATTCCATCAGGCTTTACTTCCACTAATTGTGTCGATCTCATCGTCGTCATCCCCGAGTCGCGCCTTGCCAGCGAGCGACATCCACGGAATCGAGAATAGGGCGAGTAGAAAGCTGATTAATACGGCTGCCCCAAGGGGCCAGTAGAATAATACTCGAGTCGGTCTATAGGTCTGCTCGTCTTGCTCGATTGTCTCAAGCAGGTCTAGCTCCTCGTAGATATCTACCAGATCATTTACGTCCCGAGCTCTAAAATAACGTCCGCCGGTTGATTCGGCGATCTGTGTTAGCACGGCCTCGTCTAATTCTGCTGATGGATTTATTGCTCTGGCGCCGAAGAAGGTGCGCTGTACGACCTGATCGGCCCCGATGCCGATAGTATATATCTTGATGTTCTCTGTTTGCGCGAGCTGACCTGCCTGCTCTGGTGAAACCGAGCCAGCATTGTTGACACCATCGGTGAGTAATACCAGCACGCGGCTGTTTTCAGGCCTAGTACGCAAGTGAATAACGCCTAATCCTATAGCGTCACCGATAGCCGTTGCCGATTCTTCGATGATGCCGATCTCGGCTTCTGCCAAAAGAGTGCCTACGGTTTGTCTATCGAAGGTGAGGGGTGCCTGTATATAGGCATGAGCGGCAAACAGGATTAAACCTAGACGGTCGCCCTCGCGGCGCTCTACGAAATCACCGACTACAGCCTTCACCACGTCGATACGGGAAGCCTGACGGTTACCTACTACCATGTCCTGAGCCTCCATACTGCCGGAGATGTCGACCGATAGCATCAGATCACGACCTGTTGACGGAAGTTGTATCGGGTCGCCCAGCCATTGAGGTCGGCTCGAAGCTATTACTACCAGTAACCAGATCAGTGTGCAGCAGATCAGGTTTAGTAACCTGCCGGAGGTCATGTTCTCGTTGTCTGACTGCAAACGGCTAAGGGTGCTAAAAAACGGTACATATAACGCAGCATCCTGACGTGGCGCGCGAGCAAGCAGCCTATAAATAATCAGTGGCAGTGGTAGGGCCAGAAAAACTAAGGGCCAAGTAAATTCAAGCATCTGAGCTTAATCCTTGGGGGGCGGTGGTGGCATTGTCTCTGGAGTCTTCCTTAGACTTCGCGCTGCTTTTATAGAGGCTCTCGATCCACTGCTGGCCAAAGCTCTGCATGGCGTCCACATCTACGTCGCATTTTGTCTGGAATCGCCCGTATTGTAAGGCTTTAGCGATATCGTCGCTCATCAGGGAAGATTCCCCTTTTTGACGAATAAAATCAACCCATGACGCACCGTCCAGGCTAGCCGCATTGTCCTGTGGATAGTGCACCAGTGCTACGCGTCGTACCACCGTGTTGAATTGATTGACGTAGTCGAGTTTGTTCTGATCCATGCTGGCGGGATCGGCATGGGAATAGCCGTCATAGCAACGCTGCAATTCCGATAGGGCGTACTGGCAAATCTTCTGCTGGCGTCGGCTATTGACGAGCTTGCGTAACAAGATAGCGAGCAGAACAAGGGCAATAGCTGCGAGAATCCACCAGCCAATAGCCGGCGGCCAGTAGCTTACCGGTTCAGGAAGGTGAATGTCGGCTAGTTGAGCTAAGAGCTCTTCGCTATCCATTGCCGTATCTGCTCCACGACCAATTGATTGGTCCGCATTTTAATGAGTTGAATCTTCAATTTTTCCAATTCAGATTCGGTATTTTGCATACGAAGCTGAAATTGTTCCTTGTAGCGATTACGGGCCTTGTTGCTATGGGTGTTGAGGGCGCCTTTGCTCGCGCCATCAGTAATGCTGTAAACACCCGGTGGTGGCAATGATTCCTCTAGGGCGTCATAGACCATGCAGCAGACCACGTTATTGTGCTGAGACAATTGATTTAGATACTGCAATGCCTTCGCATCCAGCGTCATGAAATCAGATATTACATACAATGTGCTGCCGGGCTTGGTGATGCGTCTAATTTGACCGAGAGCGTGAGCGAGGCCGGGCTTAAAGCCTTCTTCTGGTTCCCGATGGGTCTCGGGATCCTTAACGTGTTGCAGATCTTGGTTATATTGATAGATCTGATTCAGTAAATGTAGAGCCGATCTGCGACTGCGCTTGGGTCTAATTAACGACGAGCCCCAATCAGAGAACACGAGCCCGCCGACTCGATCGCCATTATCGATAGCAAGCCAGCAAAATAGCGCAGCGGCCTGAGCTGCCAGAACCGACTTAAAGGCAACCTGGCTACCAAAAAACATGTTGTGGGTTTGGTCGACAGCAATGATAACGGGGCGTTCCCGCTCTTCTCTGAAGACTTTTGTAAAGGGTTTATTTGTTCGAGCAGTGACACGCCAGTCGATAAGCCGGATATCGTCACCTGCTTGGTAGGGTCTGAACTCCTCGAAGTCCAGGCCGCGGCCGCGCATCTTGGATAGGTGCAGACCTGAGATGCCGGCAATGGAGCGGGAATGCGCCAAATAATCGAGATTCTTGGCGGCATGCCGCTGAATCAGCAATTCCTCCAAGGTGATAACCGCCCCAGTACTCTGGTAGCGGGCGAAATGTGGGTCGCTGTGAAGCTTCACTGACATGATAAGCCTTGGCGTTTGCTAGGCTGAAGGTACGCGTTCGCGAATAGTCTCAAGCACTTTATCTGGGGTGATGCCGCTCGCCTCAGCTTCGAAGCTCAGTAGGATGCGATGGCGCAGGCAATCGAAAAGGACTTCTTGCACATCATCTGGGCTAACGAAGTCTCTGCCCTGAATCCAGGCGTGGGCTCGCGCACAGCGGTCTAGAGAGATGGTGCCGCGAGGACTGGCACCGTATTCTAGCCAGGACGCGAGGTCTTCGCCGTAGTTTTCCGGTGACCGTGTCGCCATGATCAGCTGAATTATGTATTCCTCAACTTCTGGCGCCATATGCATGTTTAGAATCTCGAGGCGTGCGGCGAACAATACCTCTTGTGTCACTTCTTTTGGGGTTTCTGCTACGTGATTGGCGGCTTCGTTGCGAACAAGATGCAGAATTTCGCGTTCTGCGTCGATCTTCGGATAGTCGATCGTTACGTGCATGAGGAAGCGATCGAGCTGGGCCTCTGGAAGAGGGTAAGTACCTTCCTGCTCAATAGGATTTTGGGTTGCCATTACTAGAAATAGAGGGGGAAGCTGGAATGATTCACGGCCAACACTGACCTGATGCTCACCCATCGCCTCCAAAAGAGCTGACTGCACCTTGGCAGGAGCGCGATTGATTTCATCTGCTAAGACTAGATTGTGAAAAATAGGTCCCTGTTGAAAGCGAAAGGAACCGTCTTCCGGCCGATATACCTCTGTACCGGTAATATCGCTGGGTAATAAATCGGGTGTGAATTGGATGCGGTGGAAGTCACCTTCTATGGCGCGGGAAAGATCCTTGATCGCTTTGGTCTTTGCTAAGCCGGGTGCGCCTTCTACCAACAAGTGGCCATCAGCCAATAATGCAATCAGCAAGCGATCAATAAGGCGCTCTTGGCCTATAATTTGAATCGATAACCAATTTTTGAGTTCTGTTATTATTTCGTGATGGCTCATATTGATAATTCTCTGCTGTGTGTGCGGCGCGTAAGGCGAAGTCAGGGATTTTAAACGTTTTGATATGTATGTCTAGGTCGAGATTGTAGCTGAATGTAGCTACCTATCGAGCATGGCTATTAATTCAATTGTGCTAACCGCTGCGGCGGAGAAAGTTAAGTTTATGAAGAGGCTGCAAATACGGATGGATAAGCAAATATTTACGCTGGATCGAAGGTCTCGTAGCTGCGGACGACACTGCGCGCGGAGCCAAATACTATGAGTGAAAAATATCTACTGGGGCACGAGAAGCTCATGCAGCTCAGTAAGAGGCTGGGTAAAGACTATTCGAAGACAAATCCCGTTGATCTGGACCTGTTTGTTACTCACTACTTTGCTAGTACGTCGCGCTCCGACCTAAGTGAGCGTGGCAATGACCTGATGTATGACAATCTGAAGCAGGCTTGGGCTTTCTATCAGCAGAGAGACTCCAATGCTCCCAAAGTCGAATTCTTGCACTTTGATTCCGATGGAGACGGCAAAGGTGAAAGAAAAGGTCAGCGCAGCGGAACACGAGTCCTGGTGCTGCAGAACGACATGCCGTTCTTGGTTGATTCAATTCGACAGGCACTAACGCGCTCTTCGGTAATTATCAAATACATTAACAACTCCGTTCTTTACAGTGAACGGATTGCACGAGGCGCCAAAGGTGCTGGGAAGCTATCGCTTATTCCACTCAGCGTAACCGAAGGCTCAACCAGAGAGGCGCTGATCTGTCTCGATTGTGTTCGACTAAGCAGTGCCGAGAGCAAACTTGCAGAGAAGGAAATTCGCGAAACCCTAAAGCACGTTGCGGTAGCCGTTAAAGACTATCCTGCTATGTGTAAGCAGATGTTGAGTGTTAGAGAAGCACTTGAAAAGAGTGCGGCAACGATTCCAGCCTCCCAAGCTAGTTATGACGAGTCGCTAGAGTTCATCTCATGGATGTTGGATGACCATTTCACCTTCTTAGGCTATGAAAAATATTGTATCAATCGCAAGACGCGTAGCCCGAGCATCGAATTGCAGGAAAACTCGCCGCTAGGTGTATCCAAGCTGAAGAAAGGTCTCAAGCCAAAGGTTAAGTTATCGGAACTGTCCATGGGCGCGCGAGATCTAATCCTCAAGAGGAAGATCTGTAATTTTGCGAAGTCAGGAACTCGTTCCAAGGTGCATCGCCCAGCGTACTGTGACTATGTGCTGATTAAAGAATTCGATAGTGAGGGTGAGGTCTCGGTAGAGCATCGTTTCTTGGGCCTGTATACCTCGTCTGCGTATTTTCAGGAAGTGTTAGATATTCCTTTGCTTCGGCGTAAGGTCAATGCAGTGTTGGAGAAGTCTGGTTTTTCGCAGAACGGTCATAACATTAAGGACTTGATGCAGGTTATCAATGTGTTTCCCCGTGATGAGTTGTTTCAAATAAGCAGGAGTCAGCTGCTACATACGGCAACTGAAATCACTCGAATTCAGGACTTGCGAACAAGTCGTCTGTTCATTCGTCGCGATCTGTACGGTAAATTCTTTTCTTGTCTTGTGTATGTTCCTAAAGACATGTTTACAACAAAAGTGAGGCTAATAGTTCAAGAGCTTCTCCAGGAGAGGCTGCAGGGAGAAGAGGTTGAATTCACCACCCATTCTTCAGAGTCAGACTTCACCAGAATTCATCTCATCTATCGCGTGCCGCAAATAGAGCTGGTTAGTTACGACCCGGGTGCTATCGAAGTTGAGATGATTAATCTTATTAAGCCATGGGAGGAGCACCTGTCCAAGGCGCTGGCGGAAGAGCATGCGGATGTTGAGGCTAGAAAACTGTATGCGGAATACGCTGGCTGCTTTTCTCAGGCCTACAAGGAGTCTTACAGCGCCGAAACGGCGGTAGCCGATATTCTAAATATAGAACGCGTTGTCTCGACAAAACAACCTGTGGTGAATTTGTCGAGTTGCGCCTCCGATGGGCAGGCTGAGTTTAGTTTTAAAATATTCAGTTATGACGAGCAGCTACATCTTTCCAATGTTGATCCTATCTTGGAAAATTTGGGGTTGAATATTATTAGCGAGAAGGCATTCAAGCTGCAGCCGGATTCTGACGATCGAGTTTGGTTGCATGACTTTTCTTTATATCGTGCCAAGCAACTAGGTCATTTTACAGCTGACACGAAACAGATCTTTGAAGATGCCTTTCTCGCCATCTTTAATGGAGAGATCGATGACGATCGCTTCAATGAATTGGTGACGACGGCTGAGATAAAATGGCGCGATGCGGCTCTGCTTCGAGCGTACGCGTCTTACCTAAAACAGATTCAGTTTGGTTACAGTGTTGTGCATATCGCCGAGACTCTGTCGAACAATCGAGCAATATGTCAGCTGTTGATAGAGTATTTCGCAAAAATGTTTGACCCTTCTCTTAGTGAGAAGGAGCGAAACAAAGCGAAAGCGGTTCGAGCAAAGCTGATCGCGGCAATAGATGCGGTTACTGTGTTGTCCGAAGACAGCGTGCTTAGGGCTTATCTGAATTTATTCGACGCGACCCTGCGCACAAATTACTTTCAGCCGCAGGATGATGGTGTTTCGCTGAAGAGTTATTTTTCTTTCAAATTCGATCCAACCCGGATTAGCGGGATGCCTAGGCCAACGCCGCGCTATGAAATTTTCGTATTCTCGCGTCAGGTCGAGGGAGTGCATCTTCGAGGTGGCAAGGTTGCTCGAGGTGGATTGCGCTGGTCAGACCGTCGTGAAGATTATCGTACCGAGATACTAGGTTTGGTTAAGGCTCAGCAAGTAAAGAATTCAGTCATCGTGCCAGTAGGTGCGAAGGGTGGTTTCGTTATCAAGCAGGATGCTACTGGGCTAGACCGGGATGGATTCAGAGAATTAGGTATAGCTTGCTATCAAGTGTTTATTCGTGGCTTGCTAGATATTACCGACAATCGAGTCGGCACCAAGATTGCGTCTCCCGAATCTGTTATCAAGCGCGACGATGACGATCCTTATTTGGTTGTGGCTGCTGATAAAGGTACCGCCACATTCTCCGACATTGCTAATAGCCTTAGCGGGGAATACGGTTTTTGGTTAGGCGATGGCTTTGCTTCTGGCGGGAGTAATGGTTACGACCACAAGCAGATGGGTATCACCGCGAAGGGTGCCTGGGTTTCGGTGCAGCGGCATTTCCGCGAGCTCGGCAGAAACATCCAGAAGGAAGACTTCAGCGTGGTAGGCATAGGTGATATGTCGGGCGATGTATTCGGTAATGGCATGCTGCTATCAAAGCATATCTGTTTGCAGGCCGCCTTCAACCACTTGCATATATTCATCGATCCCACGCCAAACTCAGCGCGCAGCTTTACTGAGCGGGCTCGTCTGTTCAAGAAACAAGGCTCATCCTGGGAAGACTACAATACAAGTTTGATTTCCAAAGGCGGCGGGGTATTTTCCAGAAAGTCGAAGTCCATACAGATAACGGCACAGATGAAGAGTAGTTTCGATATAACGGCAGACTCGCTAACTCCCGATGAGTTGATCTCAGCATTGTTGCTCAGCCCTGTCGACATGCTTTGGAATGGCGGCATCGGCACCTATGTGAAGGCAGTTACCGAGAATCACCAAGAAGTGGGCGACAAGGCTAATGATTCACTGCGTGTGAATGGCAAGCAACTTCGGTGCAAGGTTATCGGTGAGGGCGGCAACCTCGGGTTTACTCAGCTTGCTCGGATTGAATATGCGATGAATGGCGGCGTCTCTCTTACCGACTTTATCGATAATTCGGCGGGTGTTGATTGCTCTGATCATGAGGTCAATATAAAAATTCTACTGAACACGCTGAGCAAGGAAAAACAGCTCAGCGAGAAAAGGCGCAGTAGTTTGCTGCAGAGCATGACCGAAGATGTTTCTGAGCTTGTGCTTGCGAACAATTATAGGCAGGTGCAGGCAATTGGCCTGGCTAACTTTGAGATGGGTTTTCGCAACAAGGAATACGCCGGTCTTATTTCGTTCCTCGAGGAAAGCGCGGGTCTTATCCGAGATTTGGAATTTCTTCCAAATGCCGAGCAATTAGAGGAGCGGACAGCGAAGCAGCAATATCTGACGCGGCCCGAGATTTCGACTGTAACTTCCTATATGAAAATGTATCTGAAACAGGTGCTGGTTAAAGCAGATTATATCGATGACGCCTACCTCGAAGAGTATCTTCATGGCGCGTTTCCTGCGAGCCTCGCTAAGAAGTACCAAGCTGAAATAGCAAAGCATCCACTAAGGAAAGAGCTAGTTGCTACGCAACTCGCAAATTTCGTTGTGAATCTAGTTGGGCCTAGTTTCATCTACCGTATGGTGGATTCGACCGGGGCATCTGCAAATGATGTGGTGAAAGCGGCCGTGATGGCGAAGGATATTTTTGATGTAGAAAAGTACTGGATGCAGATCGAGGCTTTGGACTACAAGGTATCAGCGGATACACAGGCCGTGATGATGACTCGTCTGACTCGGTTGTTGCGACGAGCGACGCGCTGGCTACTGCGCCATCAAGATAGTGTGATGGACTTTGCCGAGGCGCAGCGTTTATTTAGCACTCAGATCAAGTCAATTCGAAAGATGCTTCCACAGAAGCTGCCGCCAGATTTTCAAGAGATGTTCGTTGAGAAGTTTGACAGCTTGGTCGCAGATGCAGTGCCTGAAGACTTAGCTCGTGAGATTACGCGCTGTGAATTTCTTTTCCCCGCAACCAGCATTATTGACATTAGTCAGACCTGTGGAGAAAAGCTTTCGACAGTGGTTGAGGTTTACTACGCTGTTGGCGAGGAGTTACAGCTCAACTGGTTAGGCAAGATGATAAATCAACTACGTGTCAGTAATAATTGGCAGGCCCTCGCACGGGAGTCTTATTTGGACGATCTTGCCTGGCAGCAGCGAATATTGACGGCAAATATTGTTGGGTCAAATATTAAATCCGGTACTGCTGCTAGCAAGGTACGAAAATGGAGCGAGAAGAGCGTAGCATCTCTTAGTCGAGCTAAGGAGATGTTGGAGTTCCTAAGGGCTGAGCAAGAGCCAGACTATGCGATGTTCTCGGTAGTGTTGCGGGAGTTGCAGGCGTTGGCGCAGCAGACAGAAGTTAAGAACTAACGCGGCAGATTGATGGTTTTGATAGTTCGCTAATACTGCGTACAATTCAGTTCCATAGAGCTGCACGTTTTTAACTTTGGACAATTACTAACAATTTATAAACCCTGGCGAATTATCTTTGTATAAACTTTTACGCAATATCCTGTTCTGTCTTCCTGCTGAGGCTTCGCATGATTTTGCCTTGCGGGCGATGAAAATTGGCGATGGTCTCGGCGCATCTTCTTTGCTAGCAGCCAACACAGCAGGCAAGGCTCAGCCGAAACGGGTTATGGGGATTGATTTTCCGCATGTTGTTGGTCTGGCCGCAGGTCTTGATAAAAACGCCGATTACGTGGACGCTCTATCCTCGATGGGGTTTGGTTTTATTGAAGTAGGTACTCTAACCCCGAGGCCTCAGCCGGGGAATCCTAAGCCGCGGATGTTTCGATTGAAATCTGAGCAGGCAATAATTAATCGTCTTGGTTTTAATAACAAAGGGATTGAACATGCCTGTGGGAATATTGCGAAGCTAAGAAATCGTGGTGTGCTGGGGATCAATATTGGAAAGAATTTTGATACGGCGGTAGAGCATGCCAATCAAGATTATATTTACTGTCTTAGGCAAGCCTATCAACTGGCTGACTACATCACCGTGAATATATCGTCACCTAACACCCCTGGACTACGCAGCCTGCAATTCGGCGACGAGTTCAATAGTTTGTTAGATGAATTAAAAGAAGAACAGGCTCGCCTGCAAGCGGAGCACAAGATCTACACTCCAATAGCTGTGAAACTAGCGCCAGATATGAGCGAAGAGCAGATAGCTTCCTGTTGTGAAAGCCTGCTTTCTAGGGAATTCGACGGGGTAATTGCAACCAATACTACGCTGGATAGATCCTTAGTTGCCACTAGCCCTCACGCAGCAGAGGCTGGCGGCTTGAGCGGAGGGCCGCTGAGTGAAAAATCCTGCGAGGTCCTAAAATGTATCAAGGCAGAAGTCGGTGAGCGTATGCCTATCATCGGTGTTGGTGGAATCATGTCTGCGGATCATGCGCAGCAACGACTAGCCGCAGGTGCCGATTTGCTACAGATCTATACTGGCTTCATTTATCAGGGGCCTGCTCTGATTGAGGAAATCCTCACTGCCATCTCCGAAGATAGCTAGGAAGACCTAGATTGAACCGACTCATTTTCTATACAACAAGCGGCTGTCATCTCTGTGAGCATGCAGCGTTAGTGCTGCAAGAATTTTCCGCGCAGGCAAATGCTCCTGAGTTCGATCTTGAAGAGGTGGATATCAGTACTGACGAGCAACTTGTGGAGCTGTACGGGATTCGAATTCCAGTGGTTAAGAATTCGGCGAACGAGAAGGAGGTGGGTTGGCCTTTCGATCTCGAGGATCTTGCTAGGATATTTTGATGTGCCAGGGTTCGAAGCGAACGCCGAATAAATTGTCCGTAGGATAGCGGATATCGACATAACCTAATCTTGCGATCTTTTGATATTCAGCCGTTTTTGAGAAATCGACGGTGAAATTTTTCGCGCCGTAACCAATCTTGCCGATATCGAAATCACCAATTCCATGGTAGGAATGCCCGGGAGGAGCTAGTGATCGTGAGGCTCGAGATAGATTGCCATTAGCCTCTATCGCCTTTGCAAGGAACAGGTGCATCTGTTTTACGATGCTGCGCACGCCCGATGTCAGAATAACCTCGTTTCCCACATCTTTTTTGATCTGGTTATAGAGTGTCTCGGACTCTCCCTTTAGAAGAAAGTGTCCCGTGTTCGAAATTTTTGCTACATCGTTGCGTGGAATAAAGTCTGTGATCTCGGCGCTTATTTTCTTTCCGAAGAAGCCATAGCGATGTGGATTAGCGAAGAATACTTCCTCGATAAAGTTCAGTTCGTCAGCCTCGAATTTACCAATTTGCGAAAAGTTGCGACCGTGTTGCAACATTTCGTCGAAGCTCATCAGATTAAAGTTGCCGTGTCCGATATGCCTCTCTACGCGGGTAAGGTGCGCAGTGGTGCGCAGTAGCAGTGATTCATAGCGAGGATCGAGATAGATGTCGCTAGCAAATATTGCGTCGAAGTTTCTAATCTTACGAAGATAGCTTTCTACCTGTTCTTCTTCTAGTTCGGCTACTTCGAAGGGGATGTTCGGGTTTTGTTGTGGCGCGAGTACCGGTGCTGGGGTTGGGATTCCCTGCGCAGGTTGTACGGACATTAATTCGATAGGAGTAAATTGGAAGGAGTCTATGCTCTGTCCAGCCGCTCCAGTGGTATTACCCTGATTAACGACTGGCGCGCTGGCAAGTAGTGGACTCTCTTGGTTTATCCGCTGCCACATAAAATGGCCGCCGAACGCCACCGTGCTCGCGGTAAAGAAGCCCTCTAAAAATGCTCTCTTATTCAATGCCTGACCCGTGTCTTTCTTCTTTTATATGGTCCGTTTATCTAGAAGGACCTAAACTCTTATAGACCATATCGTTAAGCGGATTCAATTTTACAACGAAAATGTTGCAAAATCAGTCGAAATCTCTAATAGGTCTATGAATTTGTTGGCGATTCTGAGGCTTTGCTCTCATCTGGGGCCTAAATTTCTGCCGAAGCTACGCCAAATAGACGCTTGGCGTTCTCGCTGGTCTCAGTAGCGAGCTGTTCAGCCGGTCGGCTGCAGCATCTTGAGATCGTGTACAACACCTCGATTAAGTGCTTCGGTTCATTGCGCCGCGTCTTGGGTTTAGGGCGTATTGTCCTCGGGAGGAGATAGGGCGAGTCGCTTTCAATTAGGAGGCGATCGCTAGGTATCAATCCTGCTAGTGTTTGCAGGTCTGCGCCGCGTCTCTCATCGCATATCCAGCCGGTGATGCCGATATACATGTCCAGGGCTAGGTAGTCTTCGAGTGCCTGTTCATTATCGGTGAAACAGTGAACCACGCCGCCCACAATCTTATCGCGATAGCGACGCAGCAGTTCGATAAACTCAGGATGTGCGTCTCGCTGATGCAAAAATAACGGCTTGCCTAGTTCCGCCGCAAGCTTTAGGTGTTCTTCAAAAACTTTGAGCTGTGATTCTGGGTTAGAGAGGTTGCGATTGAAATCTAAGCCTGTCTCGCCGATGGCGACACACTTATCTTCATTGGCCAGGGCACGAACAGAGAGCAGGGCATTGTCGTCAAAGCTCTCTGCTACATGTGGGTGGTAGCCGGCTGTGCAGCTAAAGATTTCTGGGCGAGATTGACTGAGACTCAATGCGGCCTCATTCGATTTTTGGTCTGTGCCGGTAACAATAATATGGGATACACCAGCAGCTTGTGCAGAGCTTACAACCTCATCGAGATCGTGACTGAAGGATTCGTGACTTAGGTTGGCGCCAATATCTACTAGGTTCATTATCTGACTCAAATGCGGAAAGTTTAAGGTGACTGCTCAAAGCGATCAGAGTCTATCCTAGCCATGGGATGAGAGCTAGCTGTCGCGGTATGTTCAGAGCAGTCGATGCGTAGATATTTGCTCGGTTTTGCCCGATAATAGCTAGCTAGATTAATAGTAGGTCATCACAGTGGACGCAAAAGTTAACATGCAGACGGAAAAGAAAGCACTTGATTGGGCAAACCTAGGTTTTCAATACCAGAGAACCGATTCTCGCTTCAGTGCGAACTGGAAAGATGGCAGTTGGAACGCAGGCGAATTGCTTAGTAGTGAGTTGATTGCGGTGCATGAAGGTGCTCCTGCTCTACACTATGCGCAGCAATGTTTCGAAGGTATGAAGGCTCAAACTGCACCGGACGGTCGCGTCCTGCTATTTCGTCCGGAGTTAAATACAGAGCGGATGGAGCGCACCGCTGCTAGGCTGCTTATGCCGGCTGTCCCCGCAGAGTTATTCATGCGTGGCGTTGAGGAGGCGGTGAGAGCGAATTATGCATGGATACCGCCTCACGGGTCGGGAGCTTCGCTGTATATTCGACCTATGCTGATTGGCGTCGGTGAGAATTTGGGGTTGAAGCCAGCACAACAGTTCGAATTTCGCGTGTTTGTATCCCCGGTAGGTCCTTATTACAAACAGGCGGGTCTTTCCGCTATCAGTCTTGCTGTTTCCGATGTTGATCGCGCTGCGCCTCGAGGTACAGGCAGCTACAAGGCTGGCGCAAATTATGCTGGAGGATTACTTGCTACGAAACGGGCGCAGGAAATCGGTGCCAACGAGGCCTTGTATCTAGATTCTAGAGAGGAGCGCTACATCGATGAGGCTGGTTCGGCGAACATTCTTGTCTGCACGAAAGGCGGTGTCCTGCTCACACCGAAGTCGGATGCGATACTGCCTAGTATTACGCGTCGCTCGATTATGACGCTGGCGGCTGAACAGTTGGGCATGCGCACTGAAGAGAGGCCTATCGATCTGCGTGCAGAGTTTTCTACGTTTCAAGAGGCGGCCGCATGTGGCACTGCCGCGGTGCTTTCACCGATAGGCAAGATTTGGTTTGATGGCGAATGGCATGAGATAGGTGATGCTGGGTCGAATGCTGGGCCAACGATGCAGAAGATCTATGACTTGTTAGTGGGCATACAGAAGGGTGAGTTAGAGGACAAGCACGGCTGGTGTCATGAAGTTAGTATCTAGCTTTTTTGCTGTTGATGACGCTGCCTTTTAGTAGCGCCATGTATAACTATATAAAGTCTTTCTCGGAGCGGCGTTGTGTTGCTCCTTACAAGAATTCTGTGGCGCCCAAATGATGGTTGTGAGAGTTAATTGCTAACGCTGCCTGATCCCTGGTCAATTTGTGATCAAGTGCTAGCAATTCAATTTTTCCTGAATAATTATCCCGCTCAATTATTCTTCCCTCAAGCTCGATAATTTCCTTAGAAATTGCCGACTTGCTTGCCGAATGACTCCATTCGCGGCGGTGCTCTGGAAATATTTTTTTCAGAGAAAACTTGACCCACCTCCAACTTATCCTTATATATGTGCGCAGTTTGACCAGCCACAGCCGCCAGAATCAGAGAGTTTTAATAGCAGATGCCTAAATCTTTAGTAATAGTTGAGTCCCCCGCAAAGGCGAAAACGATCAATAAGTACTTGGGTAACGAGTACGTTGTGAAGTCAAGTGTCGGGCATATACGCGACCTGCCAACCAGTGGCAGCGGCAAGGCTATCGATACAAAGGCGCGCGCAGCGGCGGCAGCTCTGACGCGAAAGATGCCTCCAGAAGAGAAAGCCATCTATAAGAAAAAGAAGGCCAAACAACAGCTTGTGAAGAGAATGGGCATCGACCCTGAGCAAGATTGGGCAGCAAATTATGAGATCCTGCCGGGTAAAGAGAAAGTCGTTGCAGAGTTGCAGAAGCTCGCAAAGAACGCTGATCACATCTATCTCGCGACTGACCTTGATAGAGAGGGGGAGGCTATTGCCTGGCACTTACAGGAGGCTATTGGTGGTGATCCCGATCGTTACAAGCGCGTAGTATTTAATGAAATAACTAAGAAAGCCATCACCGACGCCTTCAAGGAGCCGGGTGAGCTCGATATGCGTTATGTGGAGGCGCAGCAAGCACGACGTTTCCTAGATCGCGTTGTCGGCTTCATGGTGTCGCCTTTGCTCTGGGCGAAAGTTGCCAGAGGGCTTTCGGCGGGCAGAGTGCAATCTGTTGCCGTTCGCCTAGTTGTTGAGCGAGAGCAAAGCATTCGAGCATTTATCCCCGATGAATTTTGGGAAGTGTTTGCGAAATTAAACACGAATAAGAAGGAAAAGCTTCGTTGTCAGCTAGTTAGACAAGATGGCAGCAATTTTCGACCGGACAATAAGGCGGATACCGACGCTGCTTTGGCAACCTTGGAAGGTGCGGACTATAAAGTCCTGAAGCGCGAAGATCGACCTACCTCGTCCAAGCCGAAGCCACCATTGATCACCTCGACCCTACAGCAGGCTGCAAGCACGAGGCTTGGCTTCGGGGTTAAGAAAACCATGATGATGGCGCAGCGCCTCTACGAGGCCGGTTATATAACCTATATGCGTACTGACTCGACTCATTTAAGTAATGACGCCATAGCGATGTGTCGCAACTACATCGATAAGAGCTTTGGCGAGAAGTACCTCACCGATAAGACGATGTTCTACAGCTCTAAAGAAGGGGCGCAGGAAGCGCATGAGGCGGTGCGTCCTACAGACGTGAAGAAAGTGTCCGAGATGCTGATGGGCATGGAGCCTGATGCGGTGCGTCTGTATGCGTTGATATGGCAGTATTTTGTTGCCTGTCAGATGCAGCCTGCTAGATATTTAAGCTCTTCGATTACTGTCGCTGCAGCCGAGTTCGAATTACGAACGAAGGGCCGCATCATGCAATTTGATGGTTATCTCCGGGTTATGCCGTCAAAGGACGAAGATATCGTCTTGCCTGCCGTAGAAGAGGGCGACTCACTAAATCTTGAGGTTCTCGAGCCGTTTCAGAATTTTACTAAGCCTCCTGCGCGCTTTACAGAGGCAAGTCTTGTTAAAGAATTGGAGAAGCGAGGCATTGGCCGACCTTCAACCTATGCCTCTATTATCTCGACGATTCAGGATCGAGGTTATGTGCGTACAGAGAGCAAACGTTTCTACGCATTGAAGATGGGCGATATCGTTGCGGAGCGCTTGCAAGAAAGCTTCGGCGAACTGATGGACTATGACTTTACCGCGAAGATGGAAGAGTCTCTCGATGAGGTCGCCGGTGGCGATAAGAATTGGAAGGTGCTGCTGAATGAGTTCTATGAAGGATTCACGAGCCAACTAATTAAGGCGCAAGGCGAAGATGAGGGGATGCGGACTAATGACCCAACAGATACCGACATTGAATGTCCGAAGTGTGGTCGTCACATGCAGATTCGTACGGCATCCACGGGTGTCTTCTTAGGTTGTTCCGGTTATGCATTGCCACCGAAGGAGCGCTGCAAATCTACAATTAACCTGACGCCGGGCGATGATGCAATTCGTACCGATACAGCGGAAGAGGCAGAGGCGCAGGAAAACATCCTGTTACGAAAGAAACATCGTTGTTCGATCTGTAATACCGCTATGGAGCCCTATCTCATCGATGAGACTCGTAAGCTTCATGTCTGCGGTAATAATCCAGATTGTTCAGGCTACGATATTGAGAAAGGCGAATACAAGATTCGCGGATATGATGGGCCGATTATCGAATGTGATAAGTGTGGCCATGATATGCAATTGAAGACTGGCCGTTTCGGCAAGTATTTTGGTTGCAGCAGTGAAGACTGCAAGAACACTCGTAAACTTTTAAGAAATGGGGAAGCTGCCCCGCCGAAGATGGACCCTGTGCAGATGCCAGAACTCATTTGTGAAACGGTGGAAGATCACTATGTATTGCGCGATGGTGCCTCAGGTATGTTCCTGGCCGCTAGTAAGTTCCCCAAAAACCGTGAGACAAGGGCGCCGTACGTGGAGGAATTACTCCCGCATAAGTCGGAGATCGACCCCAAATATAATTTCTTGATGGAGGCGCCGTTAGAAGACGATGCCGGCAATAAGACGCTTATTCGCTTTTCTCGTAAGACGAAAGAGCAATATGTGCAGACTGAGGTTGATAAAAAAGCGACCGGCTGGAAAGCATTTCATGAAGGTGGGAAATGGGTAATTACTAAGCCTGAGAAAAAGGCAGTTAAGAAAAAGGCTGTTAAGAAGAAAGCTGTTAAGAAAAAGGCTGCTAAGAAGAGCCCCGTAAAGAAAAAGGCTAAGAAGAAAGCTGTTAAGAAGACAGACTAGCGGCTCGAAAGCTTAGAGACTCTGTGTGACAGACAATAGGCGGTCACACAGAGTTTTTTGTAGAATCGAAGCAATTTAGCGCTACATATTACGCCGTATCACTCCAACACTGATTCCCTCGATAGCGAAATCACTGCTCCTCAGGTCCACTTCGATAGGCTCGTAATCCGGGTTTTCCGGCAGTAGGCTAAGTTTGTACTTGCTGCGACCTTTTTCTAATCGCTTCACAGTCACCTCATCGTCGATTCTGGCTACAACGATATCCCCATTCTTCGCTTGATCGGTCTTGTGCACAGCGAGCAGATCATCTTCAAAGATGCCAACATCGATCATGCTTGTACCTTTTACGGTGAGCAGGTAGTGGGCTTTGGGTGAAAACATGTCAGCAGGGATGTCGCAGTAGTCTGCGATTGATTCCTGAGCGAGGATTGGGCTGCCGGCTGCTACCTGACCTATTATGGGGAGGCCGAGTTGTTCGTTGATGGGTAGTTTAATGCCTCTGGAGGTTCCCGGCAGAACTTCAATCGCACCTTTACGGGCGAGTGCTCGCAGGTGTTCTTCTGCGGCATTTGGTGACTTGAAGCCCATCTTACTGGCTATTTCTGAGCGAGTAGGTGGGTAGCCGGTCTCGTGCATATAGTCCTTAACATAGGCGAGGATTTCTTCTTGCCGGGACGTGAGCTTAAGCATGTTATTGTCCTTTGCGGGTATAATCACTGTAATTATATACAGTTATCCGGCGATGACAATAAAACTTTAATGCTAGGGTTTCTAACGGCTTCCCAATGTAAATCTCAGATAATTTGAAAATCATCACCTGGGTCCAGTGAATCGGGCTCAATATCAAAAAGAGCGCCAGAAAAGTTCTCTGGAACAAATACTTGGTCTGAGTAGGCTTGATCCTCCCGATTGAGTTCAAAAGGGGTGCGCCAATCTTCGGGGGCTTCGGCTTCAATAATGGCAAGTTGACGCCATGAAATGAAATCGTATTCGCCAAGCTCTCCATCGAGCAATTGGTATTCAATGGTGCTGGTAAACTCATCGATAGCGACAATCTCGAAGAGGGTTCCACTGACTAGGTGTTGATACCATGCTGAAACTTCGGGCAGAATTTTATTCATAGCCTTGTCTCCAGGGTCTTGCGGGTTTAAGTGAATGAACTCCTTGTAATGCTTGCTTTAGTATTAAAGATTGAACTATTGCTTCCGTTAAAGCTCAACTATAGTGAGTTTTAATCAGGCAATGGAAGCGAAATCGCTCGATTAATCTTGCTGACTTTAGATATCAAATCAATAGCGATTGCTAAGCGACTGACTCTATTGAAAAACCGATTTTGCTAGCTTCGAACATATTTGTGATAATCGCTTCTCATTAGTCGAGTAAATCAAAATGCACCATACGAATACCGAAACAGGCGTGGTCATGCTCGACCTGCAGGGTCTCTCCGTTACGACGGACGAGAAGGAGTTGCTCACGCATCCGCAAGTCGGCGGCGTGATCCTGTTCAGTCGAAATTATGAATCTATTCAGCAGCTCGAAGATCTAGTTGCCTCGATTAAACAGTGTAACGACCATCTTTTAGTCGCTGTAGATCAAGAGGGTGGTCGCGTTCAGCGTTTTCGAGATCAATTCTTAAGTTTGCCTCCGCTGCGTGCAATCGGTCTTGAATATGAGCGAGATAGAGAATGCGGAATTGCGGCTGCCAAGCTCTGTGCCTGGGCGATGGCTGCTGAGCTGATGCAATACGGAGTCGATATTAGTTTCGCACCGGTATTGGATCTTTTCGACGCAAATAGTCCGGTGATAAAAGAGAGAGCATTTTCGGGTGATGGCGCCACGGTGGGTGAGATTGGTCTGGCTTATATCGAAGGTATGCAGGAAGCAGGCATGGCTGCAACTGGTAAGCACTTTCCTGGTCATGGCAAAGTTTTAGCGGACTCCCATACGGAACTACCAACGGATACCCGTAGCCTAGAGGAGATCCGTGAGAATGACCTAATCCCGTTTGTTGAATGTATTCAGAGCTTAGATGCAATAATGCCTGCGCATATTGTCTATCCTGCTGTCGACGAACATTGCGCCGGTTTCTCGAAAGTCTGGATCGAGAAGCTGCTGCGCACAGAGTTGGGCTTTGATGGAGTCGTCTTCAGTGACGATCTAACCATGAATGCGGCCCACAGCGCTGGCACCGTTACACAGCGTGCCGATATAGCATTGGCTGCTGGATGCGATATGGTGTTGGTCTGCAATCAACCGGAGCAGGCGGCTGCATTGGTAAGTTACCTCGATAAGAAGCAGCAAGCGGGGAGTAATAGAATTGGCTGCATGCTGGCGAAGAATGCGAGTAAGCATGCAGGTCTTTATGAGAGTGATCGATGGCTTGAGGCTAAAGAGTTAATCAATAATCTACCTAGCGACAAGGTCTAGTCAAAACCCTAATCAGTTGGAGAATGTTTAAGTGTTAGAAAACTTTTTTTCGGTAGAAGTGTTGCGTGAATTCGGTTGGGCGCTAGAGTTAGTCGCCATCGTCACGGTTACTCTGATTGGTCGCTTTATAGCAATGCGCTTTCTTAAGGTTGTGGAAAGACATTTCGAGAAGACGGATAACGCTTGGGACGATGCCTTGTTCGATGCAGCAAGGGTTCCTCTAAACTGGTTCATTCTGATCATGGGGCTGCTATGGGCAATTGAGATCAGTGATGGTTATATTGATACTGAGCTCTTTTCTGCTCAGAACATAGACATAATCAGGCAGCTCACATTCATCATACTGATCGCACTGTTCGCCGTACGTTTTGTTAGTCGCGCGGAACAGCGCCTATTAGAGAGCCAGCAGGAACAGGCTGACGCGGCCGGCACGACGCTCGATCCTACGACTATTCAAGCATTAGCAAAATTACTGCGCCTCTCTAGCGTAATTTCTGCGACTCTCATTGCCATGCCAACTCTCGGTATCGAGATTACTGCGCTACTGGCTTTCGGCGGTGTGGGTGGCATCGCTGTCGGTTTTGCAGCAAAAGATTTGCTCGCCAACTTCTTCGGTGGCCTGATGATCTATTTAGATAGGCCGTTCGCATTGGGGGATTGGATTCGGTCGCCTGATAGGGAGATTGAAGGAACAGTGGAGGCCATCGGTTGGCGCCTGACAGTTGTACGAACTTTCGACAAAAGGCCTTTGTATATACCGAACTCCGTGTTCAACACGCTCTCGCTAGAGAATCCTTCTCGCATGTCGAATCGGCGTATAAAGGAAACCATCGGTTTACGCTATCAGGATTCCGACAAGATGGAGGCCGTCGTCAGAGATGTAAAGGCGATGCTGAACGAGCACAAAGAGATCGATCAGAAGCAAACATTGATCGTTAATTTTTTAAGTTACGGGTCTTCGTCGTTAGACTTTTTTATATACACCTTCACAAAGACTACGAACTGGATTCACTTTCACGAGATCAAGCAGGATGTGCTGCTAAAGATTGTCGATATTGTACATTCTCATGGTGCTGATTTTGCATTTCCAACTACTACCCTCGATGGGATAGATGGCTTGTTGAAGAAGAATGCAATTAGGGAAGAGCCTTAGCCTTATGACGCCAGAGCAGATTAAGGAAGTTCAGGCGCGCTCGACACTCCTGCATAGCGAGGCGGAGGTTGAATCGGCCTTAGATTCGATGGCGGCCTCTATCAATGTCGAATTGGCTGACAAGAATCCCTTAGTAATTTGCATCATGCATGGCGGTTTGATCACAGCTGGTAAATTAGCGACCCGATTGAATTTTCCGCTGCAATTAGATTATTTGCACGCGACTCGCTATCGCGGAGAAACTAGCGGTAAGGATTTGCAGTGGAAGGTTTATCCGAGCACATCTCTTCAGGGGCGCGCAGTTCTTTTGCTTGATGATATCTTCGATGTTGGCACGACGCTAAAACTAATTATTGAATATTGTAAGCAGCAGGGGTGCGCATCCATTCAGACGGCGGTGCTTTTGGATAAGCAGCATGATCGTAAAGAGCCTGATGTCGCGGTCGATTTTGTAGGGATGAAAGTCGCCGATCAATATTTGTTTGGTTATGGAATGGACTATAAGGATTATCTGCGCAACGCCGCTGGTATTTACGCCATCGCCGAACAGGATATGTGAGCAGAGCAGCTTAGGGCTTCTATCCGCACTCGACTAATTTTGCGAGGCTGGTAAAGAGTAATGCCGTTTTTATTCCTTTGTTGTCTTCAATGGAAAACAGGCTTCTATATCTTGCCAACTGTTCAGAATAGAGCTCTATTTGCTCGGCTATGAATAAATCCAATGATTGCTCACTCGATGGCTGCGAAGACTTGTAGTCGATAATCCAGCGTATGCCGCTCTTGTCGATAAATGTACGGTCGATTATGTGCGTGTGTACATAGTCGTTTGCGTAACTCTGCAGCGGGAGTTCAGCGGCACTGTGTATTTGTTGGTGATCAAAAACCCAGCCGAGCTCGGAATTCTGCAAGGTGTTTCGCAGGGATTCTTCGATCTTCTTCATTGCCGCAGCAATGTCGCTGTCTGCAAATGCGAATGCCTGTAATCGTCGGCTCCAGTATTTCTTCAGGCCAGCAATATTCTCTGTCTCGAGGATTTGCTTGTTACTTAGATAGTTTTGTAGCGCTTCGTGTACAAGATTCCCTATCTCTATCTGTAGCCCATTATCTACAGTCAAGTCACTCTGCTTGGGATCGTCGTTTTCCTCGGCAGGAGGCTCTTCTAGGTGTGAAGCCGATTCGCTGGAGACGAATTCAGCTGCGGGTAGTCGTAATAAAGATGGTCGCGTTAGCAATGGGTCTTGTTGCTTGAAGGGCAAGCTCATTGACCTAATAGGGAGATAATCGACTGAAGCCTCTTTGAGATTTTCCCAGATGGTGGCGAGCAGTGTGCGCGAGCCGGGCGTGGCCGTCTCGCCGTCTTTATCAGCTAATGTGGCAGATAGGTAGACTGACTTCATGGCCCGCGTAACACCTATATATAAGAGTCGGGTGCTTTCTAGTCGTGACTTTTCCGCCTTCTCGAAGCGCAGTAAATTGTAGAGATTGTTATCTTCGCTTCCCGTAGCCGATAGGGTTGCTAAGAAGAGCTTGTTCTCGCCGTGTTGATTGAGTCGCTGATGCCAAAGTAGTATCGACTTGTCGTCAGCGCGGCTTGTTCGCGCAAGTCCTGGCAGGAAAACATGATCGAACTCCAGTCCTTTGGATTTATGAATAGTCATTATTTGCACAGGGTTTGCATCCGCTGCTACGGGCACGCTAGAGACGAAGCTCCTTTCAATTTTCGCCTTGAATTCGGAAAAATTTTCTAAGCTGCCGGCGGCTTCCGAGCTCTTTAGGATTTCAAAAAAACGTTCCAGACTGTCACTCTCGGAAGCTGATCGAAGAATATTTTCGCCGCCTAGTTCATTAAAAGTCATACGTATCACGCGGCTTATTCGGGTCTGTTGCTTCGCCGTGAGAGCTTCTCGTAATATCAATGTGAGTTTCTTTATGCGCGCCAAGCCATCCGCGCTAACTTGATTACTTGATTGGTCTGCGCAGATCCGAGTCATGCTTTCGAATATGCTTATATTTTTACCGTAATTTGCTACGGCATGAAGGTCTTCTAAAGATATTCCGCACCAGGGAGCTCTTAGTATAGCCAGCCATGAAAGTCTGTCTGCCTGATTACATATTGCGCTTGTTAAGCTAATAAGGTCCGTGATGAGTGGAAGTGTGTCGAGACGGTCAATCTCATTTGCGAGCCAGGGGATCTCTGCCTCACGAAGTGCAGGCAATATGAATTCTAAGTGACCGCGGCTGCGCACCAAGATTGCTATCTTGCGCTGTGGGTGCTGCTCGCGAAGGTGAGATATTTCATCTGCGATATACGCAGCCTCCTCGATGGAGGCTTCAGTCTTGCTATCTTCTTCGAATTGATAGACGCGTGTAGAGACAGCTGTGTCGATATCTCTTGGATGTACCGCATGGGAATGTGAATAGCTTACTGCGCCTCGAGAAATGTCATTTCGCTGAGGGAAGGCGCCAGCGAATACTTTGTTCACCCAGTCCACCACACCCTCGTCTGACCTGAAATTCGCTAGCAGGTCTATTGCTGTCATAGGAATATGTGCCATGCCACTTTCTCGCAATCGGATAAATAGTCCTACGTTGGCATTTCGGAACCCATAACAAGACTGCATCGCATCGCCTACAACAAATAGAGTACGACCGTCATTTTCTTCCCAGCCCGCGGTCAACTTGCGCAGCAATTCCATCTGTGATGATGATGTATCCTGAAACTCATCTACGAGTATATGCTTAAGCTGATAGTCGAGACTAAGTGCCAAATCGGTAGGGTTGTCCTCAGGGCCCAGTGCACTTAGCGCCGCTATACTTACTTGCGGATAGTCGACTTTATTCTTCTGGGTAAATGCGAGTTCCAATTGAGCCATCAAGGTAGGCAGCACTAAAGTTAAGGTGTTGAGAAATCCCCAAGAGAGTTCGTCATCATCGGGTAGGGGCAGCCTGCGCAGGTAGCCTAACGCTTGTAATAACTCCGGCGACTCTGTCATCGATTGCAACAGGGCTTTCATGGCGTCCTTCTGTGCTTTTTGTAGAGCCTTCTGTTCTTTGTTACCGGACTGTGGTGGAAAGCCTACGTCTTTCCTAGCCTCCTTACGAAATGCGCTACCAGACTTCACTAAGAACAGTTGGGTCAGTCCGATCCAGGTTTCCAGATTTTCATGGCCTGGATCCGGGAGCCCATCTAGGTCGCTGCATAGCAATAGCTCAGAATCGCTTTCCCCTTCGCGTAGATTGTCTGTCGCGTATTTTAGCAGCGGCAGTAATTCAGCAGTATAGGGAGCTAAAAGTGCTCGTGTGTCCTCGATGGATTCGTCAATTAACTCTAGTAGGCTAGAAGCGAGGTATTCCATAGCCTGCTGTGGAGAGCTGGCGACCCCTACGATATCGCCAATCCATTGTTCGCGTTGCTTCAGCAGATTGGCAAGTAAGGTCTCTAGTTTTTCGCTATCGTTGTCGAAGTGGAGCATCAGCTCACCGATGGCTTTAGCTATGGGTAGGTCTTCATTCAAGAGTTTTAGGCAGTTACGAATTGCGAGGTGATAGCAGTCATCTATCTGTTCGCTTATCTGTAAAGGGCCGCCAAAGTTTGAGAGTATTGGAAGACGGCTGGCGAGAAAATTACAGAAGCTATCTATGGTTTGAATGCGTAGGCGATTAGGCGTTTGCTGTAATTGCCAGGACTCTTTCTTGTCTTGGGCTAGCACGCTGTTTGCTATCTGATATCTATCTTTATCTAATTGCGTTTCTATGGTGTTGGGATCGACCTGTTGCGCCCATTCGAGAGTGTTAAGGATTCTTTCAGCCATCTCGTTGGCAGCTTTCTTGGTGAAGGTTATGGCTAACACTTCTTCCGGGTATTGGCATATGGCGAGTAGCTTGAGAAAGCGCAAACTGAGCAGCTCTGTCTTGCCTGAGCCTGCAGGTGCCTGTACTGCGATAGAGCGTGTAATGTCCAACGCGTTCTGTCGAGCTTCGAAGTCGACGATCTTGTTCTCCATGTTGCTCATATCTCGTCTTCGCTAAAAAGTATGTTGCTAGGATCGGTTTCGGCTATACGACATAGCGGGCCGAGATCACAATACTGGCAAGTGGTATAACCACGAGTTGGCGCGATGGCTACCAGGCCAGATTCAAATTCATCCGCAAGGGCATGGATGGTTTTGTTCCAATAGTCTTGCAGCTGCGTCCAACCGCCTTCGAAGGATTTAGCCTGGCTGCTGACTTTTATCTGGGCGCCGAAATCAGTTAACTCCATGGGACTAATCAGGCCAATATTTTCTGCGTTAAGCTGGAAGATAAGTGTTGCGCTGACCGATAGCCCTGTATCAGCACTGACAGCAATCTGATAGAGCGGAAGCTGCAAATCATCTGGTCTTTCATCAAACCATCGGTAGTTAGTAAATTTACCGGTCTTATAGTCGATCAAGGCCAGCGAGCCATCTGCTAGCCGATCGATACGGTCTATACGCAGCTTCAGTGAGAGCTGAGAGTGCTGCCAGGAGACATTCTTTTCGTTGTGTAAGATGGTGAACTCACTGCGTTGTCTTTCCAGCAGAAGAAAACCCTCTAAAAGATTCGTTAGTCTGCCGTGCTCAAGCAAGGAGAATGCTGGGGTCATTGTTTCTGGGTGGAGCTTTCTGAGATAGTCGATGGCGATTTCTGCGCCGCTCGCTAGCAGCTGTTCCATGTCCGCCTTAGATAAGCTGTGAAGTGTCTTGGAGTCGCTCAATTCCCGCCCGATGTGTTCTAGCGCTTTGTGTAGCGCATTACCTCTCACTAAGGAATTCAGGCCATGACTAAACTCTTCGAGTCCTTTTGCCTTCAGCCGGTTTCTGGCAAAGGCCCGAAATGGACAGTTGGATTGATTGCTTAGCAGGCCGGTTCCGCCGGAGATGTCTTCATCGCTATGCAGTGGAATGCAAAGAGCCTCTTCGTGTCTCTCTAGCTTGTTAGTAGTGCTCCTATTCGAACTTTTTTCTTGCTTGCTTTCATTCGCTTTGGTTTGTTTGAAAGCAATCTTTTTTAACAGGGCGCTCGGCCTGATGGAGAGTTCTTCTTCTAGCGTGTGCTGGCTAATCACTAACTCTTTATGGGTGTTTTTCCTGAGCGAGATTAATTGCGTGAGTGCGGTCTCTAATTGTTGTTGGTTTGAGCTGGCTGGCATCTCAAGTGCCTGTTGGAGACCGTAGGGAAGAAATGCCACTGGATTGATTGCCTGCGGCCAGTTTCTATCATCTACTGACAGAACCCATACGTGATCGAATAAGAGATCTTGTGCCTCTTCGATATCAACTAAAGAGATTTGCCGACGATCATCGAAGTTTAGATTCACGTTGGATTGCTTTAAGTAAGTTTGTAGTTTCCCTAGAGCGCTAGTGAGGGAAATATTGCCCAATACAAATGAAGAGGCCGCGAAGCGTTGTATGGACTGTTGCCAAAGTAGACTTTGCCGCTGATTATGGTCGGTGGTAGCATCGCCAGGCCAGCCTAAGAGTTGCAGCTGCTTGCTAAATAATTGCAGCCATTGGCGTAACGATTGATGACTAGGCTCGTGTCTAGACAGTTCGCTAAAGGCGAGCAAGGCTTGAGCTAGAATAGGGCAGTGAAAGTCGCGCTTTTCCTGCAGCATGACGGCGCGCAACTGAGTGAGACGAACTTCTGCTTCTGTGCTACCACGAAGACTAGTTTCTAGGGCAATGCGTGCCTGTAATTCCTGTTCTGCTCCAGGTAGGTTTGGTAATTGCAGTAACTTGCAGAAACGTTCGCTATCTATCAACTCGTAGTTGAGCGCGAGCAGTGAAAGCGCCACATTAAAGTCCTGTAGCTCATCGAGGGTATCACTGCTGTGGTAGCGATTAAGGTGGTCAGCTATGTCGAATGGCTTGCTATTTTTTGCTTTGCTGTTCTTGAAGAGCGTTTCTTCGATCAGCGGTTCTAGGGAGCGACTGTGATCAACTACTATTCCTATGTGGGACTCCGGGAAGTCTCTAGCCTTGTCTTGACACCAAGTTATGCAGGCCTCAATTTCCGTGTTGCTGCTTTGAAAGCTGGAAAAAGTGTTGTCTCTCTCGGCAAAGGCTGGACCTAACTGAGTGTTCTGGGTCGGAGTTCGTTGCCATTCAAGCTCGCAGACGCTAGCAAGGGCATTGAATAGTTCAGAGTATAGTGGAGGAGGCTGATTAAAACTGATAAGTGCGATCTTGCTAGGTAGTATCGGTTTGAGTTCCTGAATATGCGTTGCGATTACCTTGCTGGCATCGCTGAGGCTAACGGCGTTGATTTTCTTGCAGCGGGCCTCGAATTGTTTGCTCCAGTCTAGGAAAGTTTGAAAGTCGACAGCACTGCGGTAGCGCTCAATGTCGCCACTTGCTGCAACGTTCCATTGTTGAAAAAATCGGTAACTGCGTGCAACCGAGTTCGCTGTTTCTTCGCTATTCAGAAGTGGGTATTTATCATAGCTGGATCGAACTATTTGTAACCAGGTTTCTTGTTCGTCGAAGCGGCCAAGTAGTTGTGTTTCATGGAAGGGCGCTATTGCTTGAGATGCTGCAAGTTGCCAAAGCTGCTGAATATAAATATCGATCGCAAAAACAGCTGGTCTTTCCCAGGTCTTTGCAGATTCAGTAGTCTTGCGAAATCCGCTCGCGTATTCGCGCAAGATGCCATCTACGCCTCGGTTATTAGGAGTCAGTAATGTGTAGCCATTGCGCAGTAGTGGTAGCAATGGTTCTATGTTAAATCGACGGATTGCCATGGCTCACCGATCCTTGTTGATGTGTGATGCCCAAGCCAAGAATTCTTCTCGATTACCGCGATAGATGACCCGGTCAAGTTTCTTGTTCATTTGATACTCGTACATCGGGTCGTAGTAATCTGTTAGCAATCGTTCTATCCACTGTCGATGCAGCGCTTCGGATTCTGCGGGGTCATTTAGGGTGAGGGCCTGCTCCATAGTGGTATGGAGTTCAGTAAATTTTTCAGCACCGAGCCGACGCTGAATTCGCTGCAAACTCCCTAGCAGGAAGTCGGAGAAATTTTCCTGTGCAGCCTCAGCATTATCGTTCTGAAAATCCTGAAAATTGGAGTAGATATAGTCTTTGTAGATAGTCTCTACTCGAGCCTCCATAGTTTCTTCAAGCATGGCGATAGGAGAGGCTGTCATCTTATCGTGAAATTCTTTGGGAATTGACATCGAGCCAATCGATCTGCTCTCGTCTTCGAGAAAGACTTTTTGTGCCTTTTCAAAGGGAAGTTTTAGCAGAGCGATGGCAAGTTGGTTTTCGAAATCAATTTGACTAGGCTGCCCCTGGATACGTTTTCCGAATGCGGAGCCTCGGTGATTGGCTAAGCCTTCGAGATCGACGCTGTAATTTAGTGCGTTTAGTAGGTGAGTCTTGGCGCTTCCTGTCTTGCCGCCAATTATCATGAAATTGGCGTTCGCCGCTGCCGCTTCTACAGTGCTGATGAGGTAGCGCCGTAGTGCTTTGTAACCACCATCAACTAGAGGCACGTCGACATCCAAATCCGCAAGCCATTGCTGGGCTGTTTGAGAGCGTAATCCGCCACGAAAACAATACACGGCTCCCGAAGGGTTTGCTTGCAGGAACTCCCGCCAATTGTGTAAGCGCTGGGCTTTGCCCTCACCGCAGACCAGTTCATTGCCGAGTTTTATTGCCGCATCCTTTCCGGCATTTTTATATTTCTTTCCTATTTTGTGTCGTTGGCTGTCTGAAAGTAGTGGTAGATTCACTGCGTTAGGAAATGCGCCATGCTCAAATTCTTCGGGTGCGCGAACGTCTATCATTGGCAAATTCTGTGTGAAAAGCTTCTTGAATTCTGATTCGCGGATTAATAAAGGCATCGGGTACAGGTACGTATTTGGAAGAATTGATAATTGGACTGCATAGTGAAGATGCAGTGTAACACTTAGGCCTATCCACCCCTAGGCTATCAATCAGCATTGTTATAACGGTCTTTGCGGTAGCACTCGGCACACCGTATCATCTACCTATAGATTAAGTTCAGTAGGCAATACAATTAATTACTCAGGGAGCAGAAAGATCTCAAACGAGAGCAGTGATAAACAGGCCGGTGTTGTCGACCCCTTCGATATGGTTCGCAGGATCAAGGGTCGCGGTCCAGCGCCGGTGCATTTATGGGATCCGCCATTCTGTGGTGATATGGATATGCTCATCGCCCGCGACGGGACTTGGGTTCATGAAGGGAAGCCAATTCGACGCAAAGCGCTGGTAGAGCTTTTCGCCTCGGTGCTAAAAGTAGCAGATGATGGCGAATACTATCTGGTAACGCCGGTAGAGAAAGTACGGATACAAGTAGAGGATTGCCCCTTCGTGGCCCTTGATATGGATGTAGAAGGGGTCGGTAGTCATCAGAACCTAGTGTTCACAACAAATATAGGCGAGAAGGTTACCGCTGACCAAGATCATCCGCTGATGATTCAGGTTAATCCAGACAGTGGGGCGCCTCATCCTATTCTCCATGTTAGAAGTGGTCTAAATGCGTTGATAAATCGTAATGTGTTTTATCGGCTGGTTGATCTTGCCGCGCCCAAAGATGCGGAATTAGGAGACTCAGTTATGGGTATTTGGAGCGGTGGACAATTCTTTGCTCTAGACGATGGAATCTAGCGCCTAAATTCCTCTACTGAAATAGCTCCCTCGGTTGACCTAAACCGCTAAAAACGGCATTATTGCCACCTTTTTTCGGGCCGTGAAAAAGGATTTTTCTAGGGTCTGAGCTAGTTTACCAATAGCTGTTTGCTAGGTTGTCGCTAGTAATAAAAAGCCAAACCATTCTTGTTAGATACTACAAATGGAGAATCCATGAAGATTCTTGTTGCGATAAAGCGCGTCGTTGATGCGAACGTTAAAGTTAGGGTTAAGGGCGACGGCACCGGCGTCGATCTTAGCAATGCCAAGATGGCAATCAATCCATTCTGTGAGATTGCTATTGAAGAGGCAATTCGAATTAAGGAGTCGGGAACAGCTGAAGAAGTCATCGCTGTATCGATAGGGCCGCAGGTTAGCCAGGAGCAAATTCGTACTGCGCTTGCATTGGGTGCCGATCGAGGAATCCTCGTACAGACCGACGAGCAAGTTGAGCCGCTGGCGGTTGCCAAGATCCTTAAGACAATAGTCGAGAAAGAGGGTATCGATCTCGTCATTCTGGGAAAACAATCTATCGATACTGATAATAATCAGGTAGGTCAGATGCTTGCGGCCTTATGTGATTATCCGCAGGGTACGTTTGCCTGTAAGGCAGAGTTTAAAGACGGCAAGATCGAAGTGACGCGCGAAATCGATGGCGGTGAGCAGACTGTATTGCTCAGTCTTCCAGCTATTTTAACTACGGATTTACGTTTGAACGAGCCGCGTTATGCTTCGTTGCCTAACATCATGAAGGCTAAGAAGAAGCCAATAGATGCCACAACACCGACTGAGCTAGGCGTCGATATCACATCGAAACTACAGACCCTCAGTATTGCTGCTCCTGCAGAGCGCAGCGCAGGCATTATCGTCGAGTCTGTTGAAGAACTCGTTAACAAATTGAAGACTGAAGCTAAAGTCATATAGGTGGTATGCATGTCAATTTTAGTAATAGCAGAACACGATAACGATTCCATCAAGACTGCCACGTTGAATACAGTTACTGCGGCGCAGGCGATTGGTGGTGATGTTCATGTATTAGTAGCAGGCTCGGCCTGTCAAGGCGCAGCGGATGCAGCGGCGGAGATCTCTGGGGTTGCGAAAGTAATCATTGCTGATGCTGAGGCTTATGCGCATCAGTTGCCTGAAAACGTAGCGCCGCTTCTGGTTGAGCTTGCCAAGGACTACTCGCATATCTTGTCTGCGGCGACCACGACAGGTAAGAACCTTATGCCTCGTGCGGCAGCGCTTCTAGATGTTGCTCAGATATCGGACATCGTAGAAGTGAAGAGCGAAGATACATTCGTGCGTCCTGTTTATGCAGGTAATGCGATGGCTACGGTACAGTCTTCGGATTCGGTCAAGATGATTACAGTTCGAACTACAGCCTACGCAGAGGCACAGAAGGGCGGTAGTGCCAGTATCGAAAATTGCGACTTCGTCAGCGCGCAAGAAGTGGCCACCTTCGTCAGTGAGCAGCTTTCTGTCTCGGAGCGCCCTGAGCTGACTGCAGCATCGATCGTTATTTCTGGTGGTCGTGGAATGCAAAACGGTGAGAATTTCGTGCTGCTGGAGAAAGTCGCCGACAAGCTGGGTGCGGCGATTGGCGCGTCCAGAGCTGCTGTAGATGCGGGCTTTGTGCCGAATGATATGCAGGTGGGCCAGACTGGTAAGATCGTCGCTCCTGACCTGTACATCGCAGTTGGTATTTCCGGTGCGATTCAGCATCTTGCTGGCATGAAAGACAGCAAAGTGATTGTCGCCATAAACAAAGACGAAGAAGCGCCGATTTTTCAGGTTGCCGACTACGGTCTGGTTGCGGATTTGTTTAAGGTGTTGCCGGAATTAGAGGCCGCTCTATAGTTAAGCGCTTTACCGTTTACTTCGCACATAAAAAAGCCCGGATAGCCGGGCTTTTTTATGGGGCTCGTTTAAGTCAACGAGTATCTATTTAGTTAAGACACTATCCCTTATCTTGTTCATTCTGTGCTGCTAGCGCGCGCCGTTTAATCTCTCGCGGGTCATTTGCTGCACGACCACCGGCAGATGCTGGCTTAGCTGGTTTGCTGCTTGGCTCTGGCTTGCTTTGCTGCGCTGGAGCTGGTGCAGGTTTAGCTGCCGGTGCCGGGCTAGAGACCTTAGGTGCTGCTTGAGCCGGCGCCGGAGTACTAGCTACTTGCGGCTGTTGAACAGCTTTGTTCTCGCTGGGCGCCTGTTGGCTCTGTGCAGGCGCTGCTTGTACAGGCTTTGGCGCAGCTGCAGGGCTAGTGGGCTCAGGTTTAGGGCTCGCTTGAACATTGCCAGAAGACTGGCTCGGTTGCTCATTGTTTGCTGCAGGTTTTGCTTGCTGAGGCGCAGCTGTTTCAGTATTGCTTGTCTGAGCATTTACACCAGGATTTTCGCTAGCGTTCGCGTTGGAGCCGTTGCCGCGACGACCGTCGCCGCGTGATCTGTTGCGAGACTGATTCCGTTTCGGCTGTGCCTGTTGATTGCCGTTAACTGCGGAATCTTGCGGTGCCTTATTACCATCTACTTCAGCTGTTGGAGTAGTTTGTTGGCTAGGTACTGCTTCATCTGTAGTGGCTTTAGCTTGGTCAGGTCTAGGTCCACGTCTGCGCTGATTTGAATTGCGTGGACGCTTATTAGCTGGCCGTCGTTGCGCCTTCTGTTCGGAATTTTGTTCCGGCTTGTCAGATGACGCTACCTTGTCTTGCTTGTTAGGATTCTCGTTATCAGGCTTGGACCGACCGCCTTCATTATTAGTCTTATTAGACTGGTTGCGTCTTTGGTTCTGATTTGAAGACTTTCCGCCGCGCTCTCTACGCTGCTGATTGCCGCCACGTGATTGCTGATTTCGTTGACCCTGATTGCGTGAATTGCCTCTGGAACGATTGCGGTTGCCGCTTTGTGGCTTTCTCTTAGGCTCTTCCTTCTTCTCTTCGGTGCCGCCGAAAAGAGCTGCGAAAAGTTTCGCGAAGAAACCTTGCTTCTTAGGCGCTGCCTGCGGAGGCGGAGGTGCTCTATCTGCAGATATGTTGCTTACAGCAGGCTTCTGGGCCGCTGGCACATCTTTACCTTTAGCCTTCGTGTTTGGCGCAGGCTCAGCGATTGCCGTAACGTCAACTTCATAAACTTCGCTCTGCTGATTCACTGCAGTGATTTCGTAGTGAGGAGTTTGTAATTCAGGCTTAGGTATAATCGAAACCTTGGTTCCGCTTTGCTCCTCGATCTCGGCAAGTCCTGCGCGCTTCTCATTTAAAAGGTAAGAAGAAAGGGCAAGGGGAACAGTGGCTCGTACTTCTTGGCACTTCTGCTTGTTAGCTTCTTCCTGCAAAATTCTTAAAATAGATAGGCAGAGTGACTCCACGTCGCGAATTGTTCCCTGGCCACTGCAGCGTGGGCAAACAACTCCGCTGGTTTCTCCCAGTGAAGGGCGCAATCGTTGTCGTGACATCTCGAGAAGCCCGAAACGGGAGATACGACCGACTTGCACTCGCGCGCGATCGGGTTCTAGCGCATCGCGCATTCTGTTTTCTACTTCACGTTGATTGCGGCTGGAGTTCATATCAATGAAATCGATAACGACCAGGCCACCCATGTCTCGTAGGCGAAGCTGTCTAGCGATCTCGTCTGCAGCTTCAAGATTAGTGTTAAGCGCAGTCTCTTCGATATCAGCACCGCGAGTCGCTCGTGAGGAGTTGATGTCTATAGAAATCAGCGCTTCAGTCGGATCGATTACTACTGAGCCACCTGCGGGTAGTTTAACTTCCCGCTCGAAGGCGCTCTCTATCTGTCCTTCGATCTGATAACGATTGAACAGAGGGAGTTTGTCCTCGTAAAGCTTAATTCTGTTTTCGTATTGCGGCATAACCTGTTTGATGAAGGTGATTGCCTCTTCGAAGGATTCCTTCGTATCGAAAAGCACCTCGCCGATATCCTTGCGTAGATAGTCGCGGATCATGCGGATAATGACGTTGCTCTCTTGATAGATCAGGAACGGAGCAGGCTTAGTGGTGCTAGCTTCTTGGATCGCTTGCCAGAGTGCTAATAGGTAGTCCAAATCCCATTGCAATTCTTCCTGTGCTTTACCGACGCCCGCAGTACGGACAATCATGCCCATGCCATCAGGAATCTCTAAGCCGCGCAGGGCCTCTCGTAATTCAGAGCGCTCATCGCCCTCAATGCGACGAGAAATGCCGCCGGCCTTGGGATTGTTTGGCATCAATACCAAGTAGCGTCCCGCTAGGCTGATGTAAGTAGTAAGAGCTGCGCCTTTGTTGCCGCGTTCTTCCTTCTCAACCTGGACGATAACCTGAGTGCCTTCCGGGATCAGTTCCTTGAGGTTGTTACTCTTAACATCCTTGGCGTAGTACTGACGGGATATTTCTTTCAGCGGCAGAAAGCCGTGGCGGTCGGCGCCGAAATCGACGAAGGCTGCCTCAAGGCTAGGCTCTACACGAGTCACTTTGCCCCGATAGATATTTGCCTTCTTCTGGATGCGGGTGCGGTTTTCGATGTCTAGGTCGTAGAGTTTCTGACCATCGACGAGGGCAACACGGAGTTCTTCTTCCTGCGTTGCGTTAATTAGCATTCTTTTCATAATAGGTTCACTTGTTGTTGAACCAGATAAGAAGCTTAGGAGGAAATAATCGAGTTGGGGGCGCGCTACTCGACGGTGAGTAGTGGCTTAGGGCAACAAAGAAGCGAAATCGAGTCGATTCGGCTTCGGCTACAGCAAATTCTTAACGGTTTAACAATAATAGGACAGCCATAGACCTGCTATGGACTTGTCTTGCGCTCAATTAATTGCCTACTAGAGGCTCTATGTTGCATATAATCTATTGTTATTGTTGAAAATATTACTTAGTTGTTTGTTTCGTTGCCCAGCTGATTAGAGCTGGATATCAGCGCAGCATCAGCTGCCTTACTCGAAAATAATTTCCTAAACCTATCCGGTTTGTCTCATCACGACACTTGAGTCATGACTTTTAATAACTGTTAAATGGGTTAGCAGTCTCTCTAGCTATCCGCTGATTGCCCTATATTGGTGCGAATCAGTCTTATGAAACTGTAATTCTGCCTCTGTGGTCGCGGCTAAATGGCACGGACCCTTACTAGTTGTCGTCAGGAGAGCGCAGTCCAATAGGTCTTAAAATAGGCCTTAACAAAATCGCTCAAACAACTGATGACTTCCAATGCTCTGTATCCTGCGCAATAGGGCGCTTGTGGATCACAGCAACTGCCCTCGAATACATAGATAGAGGGAGCATGGCGATGGAATATAACAGCAATGTCCGTGGGACTCAATTAATGGACCTGTGTTTTCATGAAATTTAATTAAAAAAAACAATAACCTGCATCATTTTTCGCCTTAGATTTGTAGCTATTAGATGGGTTTCCGGCACTGTAAAAACCCGCTATCGGCAGCATAGGCGCATTGCTACTGCTCCTAATGAGTGTGTCGCTGCTGCGCAGCTTGATAAAACGAAAGCCCTGTGTTTAAAATACCGGCCGCAGTGGCTTTGCCAGTACAAAGACACAAAAAATCAAAGAGATACTGGCAAAACATAGAATTTAAGTAAGCACTTGCGGTCGATTCAGGGTTAATCCTGAACAACAATAGAATAAAAAACAGAACAAGAATTTAACGGGCGGTAACTGTCTAACAATAAGACGGGGCGCCAAAGCTGTTAGGGGCAAGATCAATGACTATTTATTCCTACTGCCGGACTTCTGAGCTGGAAGCTTCGCTCGAAATCGATGAGCTGGACGCAATTCTAGAGCCAGAAATGTTAGCCATACAAACTTATTGCCTCCGCCAAAGTTGGTTTATGACGGAGACGCTTAAAGACTCAAATTGTAATTGGAATCATGAATTCGGCCGTCGCGAATCTGGTAAGCGGTTGATGAATCTATTGCAGCCTGGTGATGTGGTTTTGTGCAGCAAGCTCGAGCGCATTTGCAGCTCGAGTCACGAAGTGATTAAGTTGATACAGAAGTTGAAAGAGAAGTCTGTTCAGCTACACATAGTCGAGCTCGGAGGAGACATTACCGATGCTGAGCTTACTGTTAACTTCGCTAAGGTTACGGAGCTGTTTAGCGCGTTAGAAAAGCGCAAGTCTGCTGAGCGCATAAAGGGCGTTAAGCAACGACAAAGAATGCAGGGACGTTATCTCGGTGGCAGCCGCCCATTCGGCTATATGATTCATGAGAATGGCCGTCTAATTGAAAATCCTATGGAGCAAAGAGTTTTACGTAGGATTATGGAGCTGAAGAAGCAGGGCAAATCACTGCGCGCTATTTCCAGTGAAGTATCGACGCCAGTAATGCCGATCAGTTTTAAGACTGTGCAGAGGCTCCTGCAACGACACGCGTAAAGGCTCTAATGGTTGACGGGTGCCTTCGCTGCCTTGCTGGTGCTACTGTTTTACATAGCCTCAATTTCGTATAAAGTTTCGATTGTGATTCAAACAAGGTTTGCTCATGCAAAAGCCGTTCTCTGTATTCGTGGGTTTGCGCTACACCTTGGCTCGCAAGCGGAACTTCTTTCTCTCTTTCGTCTCCCTAATTTCAATGCTTGGTGTAAGTCTGGGCGTAATGATTCTCATCGTTGCGCTGTCGGTTATGAATGGATCTATCGACACCTTGCGCGCTGATGCATTGAAGTCCGTTCCCCATGTAACAGTCTCTGGCGATAGAGTGACGACGAACTGGAACGAACTAGCCAACATTGCCCTAAGCTCTCCGAACGTAATCACAGCAGCACCCTATCTCGAAGGTGAGGCAAACATTCTTTATCAAGGGAATAATCGCTTTGTTAGTTTGCGAGGTGTTGAGGGTGTGCTCGAAGCTGATGTGGTCGACAACCCGAGTTCGCGCTACAGGGATTTGCTCACAGCATTATCGCAGACAGAGAATGGCATTATATTGGGAGCGCAGCTTGCGGGCAGTTTAGGTATATACAGTAGCGCCGATCTTTCGGTTACGACCTTAGGCAGTCTGCTTGCCCGCAACCTATCTGATACCGAAGGGCTTACTGTTGTCGGGTTCGCTGATTTTGGCGCCTACGGCAATAGCGATACGGCGCTGATTAATTTGGCTCAGGCCCAGCAACTATTTGCACAAAATTCCGCCTCTCAACTCCAGCTTAGGTTGCGAGTCGATGATGTGTTCAAAGCGAAAACCATCGCAGAAGACTTGTTCGCTGACTACCCCGATTTGACAGTGCGGTCGTGGGATGAGGCACAGGCAAGTCTGTTTAATGCGCTACGCATGGAGAAGGTGCTCACCAGCTTCATGTTACTGATGATCGTTATGGTAGGTGCAGTGAATATAGTTTCCACGCTGGTCATGGTTGTGGCTGACAAGGGAGCAGATGTAGCTATCCTGCGTACCATGGGAGCGAGCCGGGGCACGATTATGAGGATTTTCGTTGTGCAGGGCTTAGTCGCAGGATTGTTGGGAACATTAATCGGCGCGATACTAGGTACACTGCTGGCCGCTAATATCACCGATATCAGTCTTATCCTCGAAAGGATTATAAATTCCTTAGCGAGTGACTCGAATCGCTACTTCATTTCCCATTTACAGACTCAGATCGAATGGGCAGAGGTGGGGCTAATCTGTATTGCGGCGCTCACCATTAGTTTCCTTGCGACGCTGTATCCAGCATACCGCGCTAGTAAAATTCAGGCAGCAGAAGTGCTGCGCTACGAGTAGTAGAAAGACATGACAAATAATTCGACGGTAGTGACTTGCGAACAGCTTGAGAAAACCTATTCTCAGGGGCCGCAACTCGTTCAAGTATTAAAGGGCGTGAATTTGCAGGTCGGTCGCGGTGAGAGAATAGCGATTGTAGGCAGTTCCGGCTCCGGCAAGACTACCTTACTTAATCTGTTAGGCGGACTTGATCTGCCTACTAGCGGTAAGGTCACCATAGCGGGCAAGGACCTAGCGCAGGTTGATGAGACAGAGCGAGGACTGCTGCGCAACAAGCATCTTGGTTTCGTGTATCAATTTCATCATTTGCTTGGCGAGTTTTCGGCATTAGAGAATGTGTGTATGCCCCTATTAATAGCCAGGCTGTCCATGGCGGAGGCTACCGAACGGGCTCGAGTCATGCTCGACAAGGTAGGCCTAGGTGCTCGAGTTGAGCATAAGCCCTCTGAACTCTCCGGTGGCGAACGGCAGCGCGTTGCGATTGCTCGCGCCTTGGTCACAGAACCTAGTTGTGTCTTGCTCGATGAGCCGACTGGCAACCTCGATCGAAATACCGCCACCGAAATTCACGCATTGATGAATGACTTGAACGAAAAGCTGGAGATTAGTTTTATTGTAGTTACTCATGATGAGTTGCTAGCTTCCTCAATGGAGCGCAAGTTCCTCCTCGACGACGGGTTGCTGCATGAGCAATAAACCTCTGTCCTTGTCTCGCTTCGTCGCATTTCGCTACGTGAGTGCGGGCAAGAGCAGTCATCTTGTGTCTTTCATGTCGGCTATTTCGATCTTTGGTCTTGCCTTGGGTCTGGCGATCCTCGTTGTAGTGCTTTCGGTTATGAACGGTTTCGACAAGGAGATGCGACAGAGTATTCTTGGAATCGTGCCACACATCACTCTTAGTTCAGAAGAGAATCTAAATGATACGCAGTGGCAAGAGATCCGTACCACTCTCGAACGCAACCCCTCGGTGATCTCCATCTCACCGGTGATACAGGCGATCGGCGTGGCGGCAACAGCGGGAAGCAACAAGGGAGTGGTAATAAATGGTATCGATGCAGAGCTGGAGGCTGAATCTTCAGCGATTAACCGATTCATGCGTGCTGGAGACCTAAGAGCACTGCAAGATAATCGCTGGGGCATTGTACTCGGGCAGACGCTGGCAAATAGATTGGGGGTAGAGCTCGGTGACAATGTCGATCTTTTCTCAACATCGATTTCTATAAATCCTATTACCCCGCTTGCCACTTTCAAGGGTTTTGACGTAGTAGGGATATACCGAGTAGGTGCACAAGAGCTTGATAGTAACTTGGTGATGATCAATCTATCCGCAGCTCGCTCTTTGTTTAGATTGCGCACTCCTTACAATGCTGTGCATATCCGCACCAGCGATGTTTTGCAGGCCGAAATGATTCGCCAGGAACTCATGATGGATCTACCGGGTGCATTACGAAGCGAAAGCTGGGTAGCCACGTTGGGTGCGATCTACGAAAACATTCAGTTCTCCCGAGGAATCATTAGCTTCATGTTATGGCTATTGATCGGCGTTGCTGCATTTAATCTGGTGGTTAGCCTTATTATGATCGTGCGTGATAAGCGTGGTGACATCGCAATTCTCAGAACACTGGGTGCGAGCCCGAAGATGATCAATCATATCTTTATGTGGCAGGGCTGTTTCATTGGTCTCACCGGCATCGCAATCGGAGTTGTGCTCGGCGTGGTAGGTTCACTCTACATAAGTCAGTTTGCTGCGTTTGTCGAGGCTACATTCTCGATTCAGATATTGAATGCTGAAGTCTATCCAATTGATTTTCTTCCTTCGGAGTTAAATCTTCTCGATGTCGCCTATGTCGCGTCGGGTGTCCTAGTTCTTTCCCTCCTAGCTACAATCTATCCAGCGAAGAAGGCTGCTGCAATTCAGCCTGCCGATGCTCTGCGCCATGAGTAGTTTATCCCTTGATTGGCTTTGCTTGAATTTCTTGCCTATAACTTAATAAATGTTGCTGTCGGAACATCCGCTTAGCTGAAGTTGTGGTGATAAATATAGTTGTAGGTAAAGGTAAAGGTATAGATATAGATCTATATCTATAGAGGGGAATGGATGCGCCGCGCCTTATTGTTGCTTAGCGCAGGCGTAGCTAGCGCCACCCTCGTAACAAATGTTCCTTTATTACTGATAGTCATCACAATATTCATCTTCATCCTATCGATGGTATTTTTGCTTACCGTGCTGTTCAAAGTCCCTAGCCACCATCGAGGGTTGGTCGGTGGATTACTTCTGTATTCGCTAGGCGTATTTTGGCATCTAGACTGGGCTAACGGGCTGTTAGAGAAACGTCTGCCGACAATGCTCGAAGGGGAGACGCTTCAGGTTGAAGGTGTCGTGATTGGCCTGCCAGAGCGCTCGATGATTGCTCAGCGATTTCATTTCGAAATCCGTGTTGCGCCAGCCGGGTTTTTCCCGCGCAAGGTAGTTCTTAACTATTACGGCGACGCCACTATTGTTCCCGGGCAGTATTGGCGATTTACGGTACGACTCAACCGTCCTCATGGGTTCTCCAATCCAGGTGGCTTCGATTACGAAGCATGGTTGTTTCAGCAGGGTATTAGCGCCCGTGGCTATGTGCGCGATTCAGTGTCGAATCAATTGCTCACAGCCCCATCAGGTGAAGCTAGGTTTTCTCTCGTCACATGGCTTCATTCAGTGCGCTATTTTTTGCAAAAAAAGTTACAGCGGATGTTGGGCGACTCGCAGTATGGCGGCTTATTGATGGCTTTGCTGCTGGGTGATAGATCGGCTATATCGCAGGACAGTTGGAGGCTGTTTACTGCGACTGGAAGCAATCATCTGTTTGTTATATCGGGCTTGCATATCGGTATGATCAGCGGCTTTGCATTTTGGTTGGCGCTAGCCGTCAGTAAGATGCTTGGTATTGGCAATCTCGTTCCTGCACAAAAGCTTGCCGCCGTGTTTGCGCTAATGGCTGCTTTTGGCTATGCGTTGCTCGCCGGTTTTAGCTTGCCTACGCAGCGCGCTTTCATCATGATCGCAGCTCTAATCTGTAGTCTGTTTTGGAATACACGCCAGCAAATGTCCCTCCGTTTTCTATTGGCGGTTTTTGCGGTTCTACTAATAAACCCACTTGCACTTACTAATAGTGGTTTTTGGTTCTCGTTTATTGCTGTAGCTTCACTTCTTGCATTTTCCCGTTCTCCGCAGGCGTCTGTCGCTGTTGAGGAAATCGAAAAGCCTAATCAGACCAGAGTGAGTTGGACGGTTGACTCTTTTGTTCGTCCGCAACTGATTGTTTTCATCGCCCTAGCGGTGCCGCTAATATTCTTCACGCAGCAGCTTTCCTTGTTAGCCCCGTTGGTTAATATCTTCGCCATTCCTGTTGTCGGGCTCTTGATTGTACCGATATGTTTTCTCTCTTTACTTGTTAGCTTTGTGAATGAAGCCGCTGCAATCTTAATGTTCGATATTGCCCATGGTGTCATTTCGCTGCTCATCAGGAGTATGGAATTTTTTGTGGGATGGGGTTCCGGCTCTGTGCAGCTGCAACTAACCCAGCCTAACAAATTTCATGTGTTACTGCTGTTCTTCGTTGTATTGTTGTTGCTGTTACCGACTGGAGTGTGCCGAAGGGGGCTCGTTGTGCCATTGTTACTCTGTGTGCTGCCGATGCCGGAGTACCTAAGGGCGTTATCTGTCGAGGATATTGTTTTGCGCCTGCACGTCGTAGATGTGGGGCAGGGTCTCGCAGTGATCGTGCAGACACGCCAGCATGCCCTTCTTTATGATACTGGGGCGAACCTCAGCCCTGATTTTAATATTGGTTCTGCAATCGTCGTGCCTACACTACGCGCTCTTGGCATACACTCCTTAGCTGCAGTGATTGTGAGCCACGGCGATAACGACCATGCTGGAGGGCTTGTCGGCATAGACGAAGGGGTCAATATAGAGAGGCTAATAAGCAATCGGAGAGATTTGGATGCTGGGCTGTCTGCAGAGCCTTGCTTGGAAACCAATGATTGGAATTGGGATGGCGTCGCGTTTCGTTTTCTAAAGACTGGTGTAGATTATTCATCGGAGAACAATAGCTCCTGTGTGCTACAGATTGCTTCAAGTGCAGGTAGCGTCTTATTGCCTGGAGATATCGAGAGGGAGGCTGAGTTACGGCTCGCTAGGGATTATGGAGATGAGCTTGCTAGTAGCGTGCTGATTGTACCTCACCATGGTAGTAGTAGTTCTTCGAGCTATGCCTTTCTCAAGCGGGTGCAAGCAAAATACGCTGTGTTTTCTGCGGGCTACCGCAACAGCTTTGGGCATCCTCACGATCAAGTAGTCGAGCGTTACGGTGAATTCGTGAATAGCACTCTGCTTACTTCGAAGTCTGGCATGATCAGCTTCGAGTTTACTGCGAGTGAACTTAGCGAGGGCGAAACAATCAACATTAATACACATCGGAAGCAAAATTTACGCTATTGGCATTAATCCCACCTAGGATTGATGCCGATAGCTCTAATACCCAGCACTGGCAGTCTCTACAGGCCGTATACTGGCGAATATGATAGAGTTATCAATCGGTTTTTTTGGAGGAAACACGTGGTAGAAATAATTCGGGCTGGCGGTTGGCTGATGTTGCCCATTATTCTTTGTTCCATAGTAGCGATTGCTATCGTTATCGAACGTTTCTGGAGCCTGAGCGCAAGCCGCATCACGCCTAAGTATGTTCTCGCCCAGGTATGGACTTGGTTAAAAAACAATCAACTGGACTCCAGTAAGTTGCGCGAACTGCGATTATCTTCTCCGCTTGGTCAGATTTTGGCTGCGGGGTTGCTTAGCTCAAAGTACGGAAGAGAAGCTATGATCGAGGGAATCGAGCAAGCCGCTGCTCAAGTCATTCATGATATGGAGCGCTACCTGAATACCTTGGGCACAATAGCTGCGATTACGCCGCTGCTAGGCCTGTTGGGCACGGTTGTGGGTATGATTCGCGTATTTAGCGAGATCATGTTGCAGGGTACTGGTAATGCGAACGCGCTAGCTGGTGGCATCTCCGAGGCGTTGATATCGACTGCCGCGGGACTTACCGTCGCGATACCTACTTATATGGCCCATCGTCACTTCACGCGAAAAGTCGAATCCCTAGTGCTTAACTTAGAGCAGGAATCGATCAAGCTAGTGGATGCCTTACACAGCGATCGTAAAGTAGAAGTGAAATAGCGCAGATCAGGTAGAGAAGACAGCAACTTGAAATTTAAACGAGCAAATCGCGAAGAACTCGCCATCAACATGACACCGCTTATAGACGTGGTGTTTCTCCTGCTTATATTCTTTATGGTAACTACGACTTTTAGCCGCGAGACACGGCTGCTAGTAAACCTGCCAGAGGCGAACGCTGAGGCTGCAGAGAGTAATCCTGCGCAGATAGAGATTTTAGTGGCGAGAGACGGTAGCTTTTCGATCAATGGCAGGGCGTTAGTCAATTCCAGAATCGAGACGCTGGTGCAGGGCTTGGAAATAGAGTCCCGAGGCGATCGTAGTTTACCTATCCTGTTGATCGCCGATGCTGAGGCAACCCATCAATCAGTAGTGACCGCGATGGATGGCATTGGTCAATCTGGGTTTACACGACTAAATATCGCCACCCAGCGCCCCCAGGAACTTGAACAATCGGGATCTACCCCAGCTGACTTGCTATGAGCGAACCGGATCGAAAAATAGGTAAAGAAGAAAGCTGGCGCCTGTATAGGCGGTTGTTCAGCTATGTTCTGCCGCACCGCATGCTATTTGCCACGGCGATGCTTGGCTACATCATCTTCGCCCTTACTGCGCCCGCCGCAACCTGGTGGTTGGGCTGGACAGTAGACGCTATTGCCGCTGAGGACTATGCCGGGCTGCGAGTATTGAGCCCGTTGGCTTTCATCGGCCTGGCAGCAGTACGCGGGCTCGGCGGTTTCATGGGTAGCTACTATCTTGCCGGTATATCGAATCATCTAGTGCACAAATTGCGCTGTGAATTGATCGACCGGCTCATCCGTTTGCCGGCAACTTACTTCGATAACAATTCCTCGGGTCGATTGGTCTCGAAACTGACCTACGATGTGATGCAGATTACCGGCGCCGCCAGTAACGCTATCGCCGTGGTAGTGCGCGAAGGTTTTACGGTAGTCGGCTTACTCGCGTATTTGATGTACATGGACTGGAAGCTCAGTCTTACCTTCCTGATCATCGCACCGGTCGTGGGCAAAGTTGTCTCCATAGCATCTAAGAAATTTCGTCGCTATTCCACGCAAATCCAAGATTCCATGGGCGATGTGACGCAGATAACCACCGAGACGATCAAGGGGCATCGTGTTATTCGCACCTTCAATGCCGAAAATTATGTAAGCAAAAGGCTGTCTGCGGCGAGTGAGAAGAATCGAGTGCAGAACATGAAGATGGTGCTTACGCGCAGCGCGAGCACTCCGTTGATTCAGCTGATTGTTAGTACTGCGATCGCAGCACTGGTCTGGTTTGCGATGTCGCCCGAATTCTTCGCCACCAATACGCCAGGCGACTTTGTGGCGTTCTTGAGTGCGGCGGGCTTGCTCGCAAAACCGATCCGACAGCTTACGCAGGTTAATGCCGTGATACAGCGAGGTCTCTCAGCTGCAGCCAGCATCTTCGAATTGTTAGATGAAGACATAGAGAAAGACACAGGGACCCAATTACTGGAAAGGGCGAAGGGTCGTATCGAATTCACTGATGTGAGCTTCTCCTATAAAGATGGGGCACAGACGCTCGCGGGTATCAATTTCGTAGCTGAACCAGGTCAGACGGTGGCGCTAGTTGGAAAGTCAGGTAGTGGAAAGTCCAGTTTGCTTAGTCTTATCACTCGCTTTTATGACTTTCAACAGGGGGAGATTACCCTCGACGGTGTGCCACTGAAGAATCTGACCCTGCAGAGTCTGCGTGAAAACATTTCCTTAGTCTCTCAGCAGGTGGTCCTTTTTAACGGGACTGTCGAAGAGAATATTGCCTACGGCGAGGGCGCTATCGATCGCGAGAAGACGACTAAGGCAGCGAATGATGCCCACGCGATGGAGTTTATTGAGCAGCTAGAGCAGGGCATGGATACACCGGTTGGTGACGATGCCGTGTTATTGTCCGGTGGCCAGCGTCAGCGCATCGCGATTGCTCGTGCTCTATTGAAAGACGCGCCAATTTTAATCTTCGACGAGGCAACATCGGCGCTGGATTCCGAATCGGAGATGCGCATACAAGAGGCATTGGATACCTTGCGTCAGGGCAGAACAACATTTGTTATCGCACATAGATTATCGACAATCGAAAAGGCAGATCTGATATTAGTTATGGAGAAGGGAAAAATAATAGAATCTGGCACTCATGAGGAGTTGCTTGCCAAGCAGGCGAATTACTCACGACTTCATGCGAAACAGTTCTCGGAGAATGCTGCGGCAACTGCTGAATGAGCTTTCTAGAAAGAGCATGGCACAAAAGAGCAGGCTGGCTGATTTTGTTATGGCCAATCTCTGTATTATTTAAGGCGCTGACGAAAATTCGCCGTCTAGTCCAGCAACCGAAGGTCCGTCCGGCCAATCTAACAGCCCCTCTTATAATCATCGGGAATATCTCACTCGGTGGCACGGGCAAGACACCATTGCTGATCACCCTTACTCAAGAATTACAGAAGCAAGGCTTTAAGCCGGGCATCATCAGCCGCGGCTATGGAGGCGAGGCGCCTAGCTATCCGCTTGCCGTCGATGGTGAGAGCGACGTTCGCCAATCCGGCGATGAGGCCTTTCTTATAGCTGAAATGACAGCTTGCCCCGTGTATGTCGATCCAGATCGCTGTGCAGCTCTAGATGCTTTGCTAAGTAACGAAGACGTTGATGTGGTGTTGAGTGACGATGGGCTGCAGCACTACAAGCTGTATCGTGACTTAGAGATTGTGGTCGTCGACGGTGAGAGATTATTTTCGAATGGTTTTTGCATGCCGGCCGGGCCGCTTAGGGAGTCGATAAGTCGTCTCAATGAGGTTCAATACATAGTCGTAAATGGCGAGCCTGCAAGGGAAATTTCACAACTCAAGACCGCGAGCATCATGCAGCTGCAACCTCGCTCTTTGATCAATCTGGTCACTGGTGAGAAACGACCTTTCGCAGGTGCGCCGTTTAATATGGGCAATAAGTTGCAGGCAGTTTCCGCTCTCGGCAATCCGCAGCGTTTCTATAGCTTGTTAGAGCGCTTGCCCTACCAACTAGAGATCTTTAGTTTTCCAGATCACCACAACTTCACCGCAGCTGATTTCGAACAGCAGGGCATTGATGCGCATCAGCCTATCGTAATGACAGAGAAGGATGCGGTAAAATGTCGGCAGTTCGCCAAAAACAATTTTTGGTATCTATCGGTAGAAGTGGATCTTGAGGGTCAATTTATCGAACGTCTCATCGAAGACATTCGGCAAGCCTCCGCCCTTTAGAAACAATCCCTTAGAACAAAAGTTGCAGCTGGTTTCTTATCTTTGCCTTAGCGAAGAACCAGGAGTCACTCTATGCTCGACCAAAAACTATTAACCATTCTTGCCTGTCCGCAGTGTAAGGGTGAATTGCAATACGATCGGGTGACAAAGGAATTAGTCTGCCTGCCCGACGCCTTGGCGTATCCCGTTCGGGACGATGTGCCGGTAATGCTCAGTACTGAGGCTAGAGAGCTCTCGCTCGAAGAATGCGAGAAGTACCGATGAGTTTTAGCGTCGTCATCCCAGCTCGTTATGCATCGACACGACTGCCCGGCAAGCCGCTTTTGGATATCGGTGGTAAGCCAATGCTGCAGCGGACCTATGAGCGTGCACTTGAGAGTAATGCAGATAGAGTCATTGTCGCTACCGACGACGTGCGTATCCAAGAAGTGGCTGAGGGGTTCGGCGCGTTAGTGTGCATGACTTCTAGCTCTCATGTTTCTGGTACTGACCGAATCCAGGAGGTGAGCAGCCAGTTGCAGATGAGCGAGAGCGATCTTGTGGTCAATGTTCAGGCAGATGAGCCACTGATTCCTCCTAATGTAATCAATCAGGTAGCAGAAAATCTTCAATTAAACTCTGAAGTTGGGATTGCCACGCTCTGTGAAACGATAACCGATAAGGATGAGATCGTTGATTCGAATAGCGTGAAGGTAGTGATCGATATTCAGGGGCGTGCACTGTATTTCAGTCGCGCTACAATTCCTTGGCAGGGTAGCGCTTCAGCGAAGAACTGCTACCGCCATATTGGCATATACGCCTATCGAGTCGCCGTGCTTAATCAGTTTGTCGAATGGCCAGTGTGCGAGCTAGAGGTCACCGAAAAGCTTGAGCAGCTTAGAGCGCTATACAACGGCATCGGTATTCATGTGGCTGTATCCAGCGAGAGTATTCCTCCGGGTGTCGACACTGAGAGAGATCTGGATTTGGTTCGCGCACATCTTGGCGCTGGCAAGGTTCGGGGCTAACTGCCTTGTCGAGGAAATCTAACTCTACTGACACAGGCCATGAGGCGGAAAATCACCGCCCTAAGATTAGGGTCTTGATGGTCTGTCTGGGTAATATCTGTCGTTCTCCTACGGCTCATGGTGTTCTAGAAAAACTAATACAAAATAAAGAGTTAAGCGAATTTATTGAAGTGGACTCTGCTGGTACTAGCACCTACCACCTTGGTGACCATCCGGACCCAAGATCGATTGCAGCAGCGCAACGTCGTGGCTATAAGTTAGAAGAGCAGATAGCCAGACAGGTGAGCGCCAACGACTTTTACGAATTCGACTATGTACTGGCTATGGATACGGATAATCTGCAGCACCTAGAAAATGCTGCATCTAGCGCCAGTAAGGCGAAGCTGCAATTACTGCTGGATTACTCGGCTGGAGCGAGCGAGTCGGTGCCGGATCCTTACTTCGGTGGCGGCGGGCAAGGCTTCGAAAAGGTGCTAGATCTTGTTGAGGGCGCATGCAGGCGGCTCCTAGAGCAGTTAGAAAAAGAGCTTTCGCTTCCCGAGAAGGAATACTAGCGGTGACATTCGAAATACAGGAACAGGTCGATCTAAGTCCCTACAACAGTTTTGGCGTGACCCAGATGGCTGCGTTCTTCGCCGACATTCAGGATCCTGCAGATTTACCCCAGGCCCGCGAATTTGCTGCATCCAGGCGTTTGCCCGTATTGGTTCTTGGGCAAGGCAGCAATACTCTTTTTATAAACGATTTCCCTGGTCTGGTGCTCTACATGAATAACCGTGGCAGGGAGATGTTGCCCGGTGCAGGAATGGTTCGAGCGGCTGCTGGAGAGAACTGGCATGAACTTGTTAAGTTTTGCTTGGAGAACTCTCTGTATGGCATTGAAAACTTAGCACTTATTCCTGGAACTGTTGGCGCCGCACCGATCCAAAACATAGGTGCTTACGGTGTAGAACTAGAGCAGTTTTTCGTCGAGTTAGAGGCGTTCGACCTAAAGACGGGGGAGATCCGCCACATGAGCAGAGTGGACTGTCAGTTTGCCTATCGCGATAGCATCTTCAAGCAGGATCCAAGTCAAAAGCTGGTGGTGCTTGCTGTAACGCTGCAGCTCACCTTAGAGCCAGCGCTTCAGCTCAGCTACGCTGGCCTAAAGGAGGCGCTAGCGGGGCAGGAGGCCACCCCTCATAGTGTCTTCGATGCGGTCTGCGCTATCCGTAGTAGTAAGCTGCCGGATCCCAAGAAAATAGGTAACGCAGGGAGCTTCTTCAAGAATCCGGTGATTTCACGCTCCAAGTTAATGAGCTTGCGCGAATTCTACCCAGAGCTACCGGCATGGGATACGGAGGATGCCGACCTAGTGAAGCTGCCAGCGGCCTGGCTGTTAGATCAAAAAGGTTGGAAAGGTAAGCGGCGCGGAGGCGCGGCGGTCCATGAAGATCATGCTCTGGTATTGGTGAATCGAGACAATGCAACTGGCGAGGATGTTGTTTTGCTCGCCCAGGACATGAGCAGCTCGATTCTGCAGGCCTTTGGTGTGGCGCTGCAAACAGAAGTTCGGATTATCTAGCCCTGCTTGCAGCCGCATAAAACTTTAGCCTATCCAGCATGCTTCCAGCGCTAATCTGAAGAAGTGTGAACCAGGTCCCGTTTTGCGCTCTCTAATTTGTGCCCCATTTCACACTATGCTACTAATCGCACACTGCTAGGAAACTTGTGGGAATACCCCCTTAGCAAGATAGTTTCCTTTTCCCGAATCTCTTGAAGGAAGTAAATTGTGCAAAATTCTCCGCTTAAGAAAATATCGATTCTGTTGGTTGACGATCATGAGTTGGTTCGGGAGGGGATTGCCCGTATTTTGAATGATGCGCCGGATATTGTTGTTATCGCGCAGCTGAGTAGCGGTGAGGATATTCTAGAATATCTCTCACATTCAAACTCTAACAATATGAATTTAAATGAAAATACCCCAGAAAATATCTATCAAAAGCCAGATGTAATTTTGCTAGATGCACGGATGCCAGGGCTAGGTGGTATTGAGGCTACCCGTGCCATCGTACAGCTTTCCCCTGAATCCAAAGTCGTTGCGATGTCTAGTGTGTCTAGTGGAGTCATACCTTCGCAAATGCTGCGTTCCGGCGCCAAAGGCTTTATTACCAAGAGCGTGCCGGTCGAAGAGTTATTAAAAGCGATTCGTGTGGTTAATGAGGGGGATCACTACGTGACGCCAAGCGTAGCAACTCGTCTAGCGGTAGATCCATTCAGTGACGACGGTGGTGGCTTGTTCGACAAGTTATCCCGTAGAGAGCTGCAGATTGCTCAGATGCTGACCGATGGCAAGAAGGTTAGTCAGATTTCAGCTTATCTAGAGCTAAGCCCCAAGACTGTCTACAGCTATCGCTATCGAATTTTCGAGAAGCTGGGTATTCGTAGTGACGTGGAGCTTACGATACTAGCCGTTAGGCATGGTCTGGCCGACGATACCCGTGAATACGATGTGCTGCCGAGTTTTGACTCCATAGCAAGTTGAGCCAGCGCTGATTTAACGACCGCAAGCCCAGTTTTTTTTCGAATAATCAATTGCATTAGCGTCAATGCTAGCTCGCTGTTGAGACTGCGGGCGGCATCAGCTAACCTGCCTCTAATTCTGGTCAATCGACCGCCAATACCCCTAACCACGCAGTTATAGCAGGATCATGTCCGCAGAAGTCAGTAAGCAGTTCGATCACAAGCACTTCCTCGCCCATCTCAGTAGCCGTCCTGGCGTCTACCGCATGCTGAACGAGGCTGGTGATGTTATCTACGTGGGTAAGGCGCGCAACCTAAAGAATAGGGTGGGTAGCTACTTTCGAGCCACCGGGCTCACCAGCAAAACGCTGGCTATGGTTAATAAGATCCAAGATATAGAGATCACTGTAACTAACAGCGAGACGGAGGCTCTGCTCCTAGAGCAAACCCTGATCAAGAGTCATCGGCCTACCTACAATATTCAGATGAGGGACGACAAGTCCTACCCCTACATCCTGCTTACCAGCAAGGATGACTACCCAAGACTGGGCTTTTATCGCGGCAGCAGAAAACGCACGGGGCGCTTCTTCGGCCCTTATCCAAGCGCTAATGCCACCCGCGAAACACTTCAGGTATTACAAAAGGTATTTAAGGTAAGGCAATGTCAGGACAGCTATTTTAATAATAGATCTCGGCCATGCCTGCAGTATCAGATAGACCGTTGTACGGCCCCCTGTGTGGAAGCAATTAGCAAGGAAGATTATGCGAAGGACGTGCACTACTCGACCCTGTTTCTGCAGGGCAAGAGTAACGCACTGATCAAGGAACTAACTTCAAATATGGAGGCGGCGGCTGAGAGGCAGGACTTCGAGCGCGCTGCGGTAGTGCGAGACCAGATAATGGGTCTCAGGCGCATGCAAGAAGACCAGATTGTCGCAAATCAGGGCGATGATGCGGATGTCGTGGCAGCAGAGATTCTCCAGTCCTACGTCTGCGTACATGTAATCTACGTTCGCGCGGGCCGTATTATCGGCAGCAAGAACTTCTATCCCCGCTTCAAACTAGCGGAGGATGTGGGTGAGCTGCTCTCTGCCTTCCTGTCCCAGTCCTATCTTGGCGATGACAAGGCAGCAAGCATCCCACAAGAGATTATAGTTCCAGAGGTGCTAGAGGATGCAGAGGGGCTGCAGGATGCTCTCACATACGTTGCGGGGCGCAAGGTGAAGCTTTCCATGCGGGTGCGCGGACATCGCGCTAAATGGCTGCAGCTGGCAGTGACTAATGCTCGTGAATCGCTCCATGCACATGTGAGTAATAAACAAAATATCTACAAGCGATTTCAAAAGTTACAAGATTCTCTTAATCTTGAATCTATGCCAAACCGTATCGAGTGCTTCGATATCAGTCATACCTCGGGAGAAGGCACCGTAGGCTCCTGTGTGGTATTTGATGAGAGCGGCGCAGTGAAGAGTGATTATCGTCGATTTAACATTAAGGGTATAACCGGCGGGGATGATTACGCTGCCATGGAGCAAGTGCTAGACCGCCGTTTTACGCGGCTTGCCAAGGGTGAGGCGAAGATTCCTGATATCCTGCTTATCGATGGCGGTAAGGGCCAGCTGACACAGGCGAAGAAGATAATGGAGAAGTTCCAGCTGCCAGAGATCCAGCTGCTTGGCATTGCGAAGGGCATAAGCAGGCGTGCAGGGCAGGAGACGCTCTTCCTGGCGAAGGGTGAACGTTTTAAGGAGATCGTCATACCAACTGAGTCTGGCGCTCTTCACCTGCTGCAACAGGTCAGAGACGAGGCTCACCGGTTCGCTATCACAGGACACAGGGCTAGGCGCGCCAAGGCCCGCAGAGAGTCGCCTCTGGAGGAGATAGCGGGCTTGGGGCCGAAGCGAAGGCGTGAGTTACTGCGTTACTTCGGCGGGCAACAGGAGATTAATAAGGCCAGTGAATCAGAAATTGCGAAAGTTACTGGGATAAGTAAGAAATTGGCCGAAGATATATATGCGCATTTGCATAATGGTTGATTCCGCTAATTTCAAAGTCACCTGAAAATTAGAGATGTTAGCTCTTATTTACTTCTCTTTTAGAGTATAATGCTTTGTAAATAATCATTATTTTTTTGGAAGAAAGCAATAAGAACGGCATACAACCGCGAAGGAAAACGAAGAAACTGATATGAACTGGGCCAATATTGCTACGATTAGTCGAGTCGTCCTCATACCGGTGGTTATTTATTGCTACCACTTAGACACACAATCAAGTCATCTGCTAGCGGCTATTCTGTTCTCGATAGCGAGCCTGACTGATTGGCTGGATGGCTATCTCGCGCGTAAACTTAATCAGTCATCTGAATTTGGCGCCTTCCTAGATCCGGTTGCAGATAAACTATTGGTCGCGATCATACTAATCATGCTGGTTTCGATATTCCCGCCTTTGCTATTGGCCGCCAGCATTATCATCGCCCGCGAGATACTAGTATCCGCGCTTCGTGAGTGGATGGCGTCGAAAGGCCTACGGGATAAGGTGGCCGTTAAATTTTCAGGCAAGTTGAAGACAACCGTGCAGATGCTCGCGATCATCACACTTCTGCTGGCGAATCCTAGCCTACCGGAATGGGTTTTAATGCTAGGCTACGGACTGATTTACCTCGCTGCTGTGCTCAGCATTAGCTCAGGAGCCCAGTATTTCAAGGCAGGTTGGGGCGAACTGCAGTCAAAGTAGTAAGAAATGCCAGAAAGCCGCGAGTTCAGCTTGACTTGGGGCACTTAGGCATTAGAATAAGCGCCTCTTTCGAGTAGCGGTCCCAGCAAGCGTAGTTCCTAGCTTTGCAGGCCATACGAAAGAGTGGCAACACCTTCAAAGCGCGGGAATAGCTCAGCTGGTAGAGCACGACCTTGCCAAGGTCGGGGTCGCGAGTT
>OLHJ01000021.1_pt1 | contig 90184 bp, 77 predicted proteins | sample 1609491 | NCBI WGS metagenome assembly OLHJ01 (sample SAMN05416861, study PRJEB24817) | seawater metagenome | isolation source: Sea water | place: Canada:Atlantic | collected 2013-11
GCTATTGGCCGAAAGCGGACACTGCGAAGAGGTAAAATTGGATCAATTTTCATAATGCTGGGGTCGGTGGTTCAAGTCCACCCATTGCTACCATACAAAAAAGGGACAGATTCAAATTGAATCTGTCCCTTTTTTTGATCGATGTTTTGACTCAGCCTAAGTTTCGAACCTCAGTATCCATCGCATTACAAATCACTTGCATTACTGCCTGCTCGGACGCCAATTCGCGATTGTCCGCGATGACGGCAATCTCTGCAGCAGAGCGCACTAATTCACAGTAGCCAGCATTTCCCTTTACTGCCGCAATAAGTTCGAGAGCATGTTCTCGCCCGGCGATGGGGTCACTCAAAATGGCAGAACCAATGTCACGAAATAATAGCCGGATACGATCGAGGCCGATAGGAGCGACTAAATCTTCTTGCGCTTCTATCATGAGGATAAATTTATCGATTTCTGATTGTGCAAGATCACCATCAGCAACAGCCACTAGAATAAAAGCGCTGATTACAGCTCGCGCTAGATCTTCAGTTACCTGTGAGTCGAATCGCTGCCAGGATACGATTGCGTATGCGACTTCTTCTTCATGACTCATATTTTTTCATCCCCATTCATTATGTAATCACATTGTATGACAGTTAACGCTGCACATACATTGCACCCAGTTCGCAGGTCCGGAAGATAATTTTCAGTTTAATGGCCCGAGGGGCGACGCTTCGCAGCCCGGTCGTTGAATAGTCCACATTGCGTGGCCAATTTTCCACTGGTCGTCAACCTTCATCAGGTTAAGTACGTCAATGCCACAATGGGAGAACTCGCCGTCAATGTGAAAGTCATAGGGAGCCCAAAATACGGCAAGCACATCCGATATAAGCAACTGCTCGTCCCAATAGCGCTCGGTGAGCTGAGTATCGGTACTAAAATTTTCCTCACCGAACCAGTTTCTTGTCACGAATTCGTACTCCCCCGCTGCTTCCTCTCTGATATTAAAGATCTGCGCGCCTTCAATTTCGAGGCCTGCTAGCAGTGCACCATTCCCTGTATTGATGCTTTCAAAGAAGTCGTCAATCACCTGCTTCACCGCCGCATACTCTGGGTGTGATTGTTGGGCATTGCTAACAATGCTTGTGATTAGAAATAAGGTGACACCCAAAATTTTGCTAGTGGTTCTTAGAATATCTTTGTAGTTCTTCATTGTAGAGAGCTCATCACATTTTCATCAAGAGTCTGGAATCTACCATCCTGGATCGATGGCTAGCTGTCTCCCATTTTAGGAACTTAAGACTGCTGCATCTATAGTACAAACGGGATCAGAGTAAAAATATAACACTGTATCTACTCTCCTGCTCCATTTATTGGCGAACCACGCTGCGTTCCCAACATTCATCGCACTGACACTATAGTCCAATCCAGATTCGCCAATTACTGTCCAAACTCGATCGCAATCCAGATTCTTAAGGTTTTTTCTAACGTGTTCGTGAGAGATTGCTACGCGAATTAAATCAGATTCATACTACATAAAGGATATGACATGCGCACTGCACTAACATTACTACTAAGCTCAATTGCCCTCACCGCCTGCGTCTCAAATCAAGCAGTCCAAACCATTCAGCCCCAAGATTTCACGATGAGTTGTGAACAGCTAAAGTTCACACTGGCAGATTTAGTCGCCGATTTCGAAGAAGCAAAAGATGATTCGAGAATTACCAGTAGAAACGTTGGTCTCGCATTGGTCCTCTGGCCCGGAATAATCGTAAACGAGGTTAGAGCAAAATAGAATCAGATGAAAACTCAATGAAATCACGCCCATCAGTGCTGACGAGATATGTATCGCTGTCGGGCAGGAATACGATGCTAGCTGGGTTGGCCACTACCTTAGTTTGCGGCACTGATGTCCCGCTGATCGCCGCCATATTCTAGATGGGCGCGCCAGCGGGATTCTGATCAAGTTCGGGAATATGGTTCTCAACACAATAGATTCCGACTAATTTTCTACTTGGTCGGCTATCCAGCGCGCGACCACGGGTTCGCGTATTCCTCGAGGTGGGCAATGCCCTTCCATATCGAGAACTACAACTTCCTGGTTGCTTGCGGATTCGAGAAAGATAACCAGATCCTCGAGAGGCGATACCGGATCACGGTTGGTCGTTATCACCAATAGTGGAGTGTCGATAACTTTGTTTGCCTGCATATAGCCTTGCTCAATTAGAGACACCTGCGAAAGAGGACCACTCAACACTGCCGTGGTGCGATCCAATAGACCGAAGCGTGACTTTACGCCATCTATAGTCATTTTCGGTAGGCCATCTAACACCTCAGGTGGATACTGAAATGCCGTATGCAGAGGCGCACACATACTTACTACACCGGCGACCTCGAGCCGGTAAAAAGCCCTCGCCGCTGCATTTCCCCCGAAGCTACCTCCAACTACGAAAAGTTTTTCTTGTTGGGCAAAGTCAGCATTACGAAGAAAGGCTAGCGCTGCCTCCATAACAACATCGGACCCATCAGCCATCGACAAATGCTTCGCCTCACCGATACCTGGCATGTCCACAGCGAGCATCCCAATGCCGCGCGGTTCCAATTCGCGATAGAACAGATCGAAGCTGTCTTCCTTCGTAACATCGGAACCAAAACTGTTGATGACTATAGGAAAGGGCCCAGCGCCGACAGGCAAATGAAGATAGCCTTTTATTTGTTGATCACCGACTGTGATGTCCACATGCTGAACCGGAACATTCATCAAGGCGCCAGCGTCGAGGTAGGCTTGTATCGCCTTAGCTAGAGCTTGCGCATCATCCTCTCGACCTAGGTGCGGCCAGGAACCTGTGCTGTAATAAGTCAGTGCGGCGCGGAGTTTCTGCAACTTAGCGTGACCGCTCAATCCGTCCGCTTCGCCCCGCGCCCTATCTCCAGCCTGAATCCACTCGTAGGACCAGTTCCCGGGCCTGAATTCAATTTGTGTATCCACCAGTTCGGGGAAGCGCTTCACGCCTGCACTACGATCAATATTAGCTATCACTTCCCGCATCACATCGATGTCGCCACCCTTGCCCACCCAAGTCTTAAAGTCGTGAGAGTGATACCAGCCTTCGGCAGTCTCCTCCTCCGTATTAAACGCGTATTGCTGAGCGAAACTGAATGGCGCGCTTATACTAAGCAGGCAAATAAAAAGGTAACTGTGAATTTTTCTCATAGTCTCTATCTCCGAAAGCCTTGAATTCAAGGTGCCCGCAATACGAAACGCCACCCACTTAGTTATTGTCAATCATTATTGACAAAGAAGATTAAGGGTCTTACTGTAGATTGTCAATCTAAATTGACATAAAATGACCTCATGACAGAAACTGATAAGAATAAATCTCTAAGCCTTAGCCTGAAGGCCCTATTACGCAAATCTCTGGAATGGATTGAAGACGAACAGGCTTTGTTGCTTGAGGATTCCCCCTACAAGTCCGCTAGCCCTGCCGAAATTAAACTCTTCGCAGCACTAGGAGGCAAAAGCAAATCCATTGCCGATCTGTCACGAAAGCTTGCTGTTTCTCGCCAAGCGGCGCATCAAACAGTGAAGAAACTCAGTGCGAGAGGCCTAGTCGTTCTCGAACACGCGGAGAATAATCGCCGAGATAAAATCGTCAAGATTACCGAAGAAGGGATGCAAGCCAGAAAGCTCACCGCTCAGCATTTCCGCCAGATCGAAGCGAAAATGAGCAAGAATATTGGTAAGAAGAATTTGGAATTGTTACGAGGGTTACTTCTGGAGAATCTAGAAAAAGAAAAATCTGCAGAAAAATAGGAAGGTTATACCGAACTATAGGCTAAGGCTGATTTTCCGCCTCGATAGCCCGCTCTTGCCGGTCCTTCTCTTCCTCAATCGCGGACTCTATCACTTTCAACACGTCATCTACGTCTGCTGCCCGGGTATTCTCAGCGAACAAGCCAGTAAGCTTGGAATCTGCAAGCAAATCGCCATCCTCATACAGCTTCCAGATCTCCTTGGCATAATTCGTCTGTAGCAACTGGGGCGCAAACTGTCCGTAATAGTGGCTTATCTTGTTCACATCACGCTCCAGCATGACCTCGGCGTTATTGTTCGCAGCAGCATCCACCGCCTGAGGCAGGTCGATAATTACCGGCCCTTCTTCGTCCACAAGGATATTAAATTCAGACAAGTCACCATGCACTAGGCCGGCGCAGAGCATTTGCACGACGAAGCGCATGACTGCCCCATGGCCCTCGATAGCCTCTTCAGCCGACATCGAGACATCGCTAAGCCGTGGCGCCACGAGTCCCTCACTATCGGTAACCAGCTCCATTATCAACACGCCGTCGATACAGGTATAGGGCTGAGGAACGCGCACGCCAGCGTCGGCCAGTTTACGCAGAGCATCTACCTCGGCGTTGTGCCAAGTCTGCTCCTGCTGCTCGCGGCCAAATTTGGAACCTTTGTCCATAGCTCGACTGCGGCGACTATTACGTGACTTTCGACCTTCTGTATACTTCACCGCTTGCTTGAAACCGCGCTTAGCGGCCTCCTTATAGACCTTCGCGCAGCGAATCTCGGAACCGCAGCGGACCACATACACATCGGCCTCTTTACCGCTCATCAGCCTACTGATTACCTCATCAATGAGACCTTCTTCAATAAGAGGCTGGATTCGCTTAGGTATTTTCATGGCGTCTTTTTACAGCAGTTGAATTAGGGAAGCTAGAGTAAGCTTGATTTATTGTTAAATCAAAGGGCCCTAGCATCTTGATCTAGGATAGTCTGGGCCCTATATAGAGTTGGTGGCAGGATAAAAATACAGTACTGTAATTGCAAATCTCTCATTTCATCAACTTCACTCTCACAGGGGCTCCCTTTGGAATATTTCACACCGGTTAGCGCAGCCATTGGCGGACTGCTTATTGGGCTCGCGGCAACGCTGATGCTTTGGACCAACGGCAGGATAACGGGCATCAGTGGCATTGTCAGCGGCGTTCTAATTCCAAGCAAGACAGACACGCTATGGCGAGTCTGCTTCGTGGCTGGCCTTATCTTAGGCCCCCTTGCTTATATTGCAGTAAGCGGCCAGGGACCGACAATTGTGACTCAGGCGTCACCGTTACTGTCGATCGTTGCCGGCCTCGCGGTGGGTTTTGGCACTAGGTTAGGCAGTGGCTGCACTAGTGGGCACGGCATCTGTGGCATCGCTCGATTCTCCAAAAGATCATTCCTGGCAACGGCGGTATTTATGCTCACAGCTATAGTCACCGTCTATGTAACACGGCACTTAGTGGGAGGGTCCTAGGTGGAAGACGCGAATAGCACAATAGATAAAGCATTCAACGTGAAGGCACTCGTTTGGGTATTCTTGTCGGGCCTATTGTTCGGCCTGGGCCTAACGATTTCAGGCATGATAAACCCGGCAAAGGTAATTGGGTTTCTGGACGTGGCAGGCAATTGGGACCCAAGCCTGGCCCTGGTAATGGCATCAGGACTAGCCGTTACCGTGCCTGGTTTTCACTTTATTCTTAAGCAGGAACGACCGCTGTTCGAGACGAAGTTTTTCCTGCCCGGAAAAGCAGATGTTGATCCTCGACTTATTAGCGGCGCAGCATTATTTGGAATCGGCTGGGGGCTGGCTGGACTCTGCCCAGGACCAGCCCTTGCCGGAATTACATCACTCGATAGTTCAGTACTGAGCTTTGTCGCAGCGATGTTGGCCGGCATGCTATTGCATTACTTCTTGCTAGAGACCCGTGACTAACCGACATGTACAGTCAACACATCGCAAGTAGCGCCGTGTAACAATTTATTCGCGGTAGAGCCGAGCATTAACTTCCATCCAGAGTTACCGTGGCTGCCGATGACGATCGCATCCGCTTGCTGACTCTTGGCTAAATTACGAATCTCTGGCGCCGGCGAACCGAGTACCGCATGCACGTTCGCATTATCAATACCGTGCTTAGCGCCTAATTCCTGCAGTCTGGTGGCAGAGCCATCAAGTATTTGTTGCTGCAGGTTGATTGGGTCCACGGCATAACTCTCCATACCCCATACTGCAGGAACTGGTTCAACTACATGTATCAAAACTAACTTGTCAGCCTGCGAGCCTACAAGCTCAAGCGCCCTGCTCAGCACCTTATCTGTCTCATCTGATAAATCTACTGCGACTATTACTTTGCTATACATAACACTCTCCTTAGTCTGCTATTAACTCAACACAATGAATCGAAATCTATACTTTCAGACTACCTTAAGGTTATGGAGTCATCTTGACTAAGATCAAACTACTCCAGCCATCCGAATTCAACACATAGAATCCAACTTACTAATAGTTTACAGATACCCCTTCGCTAATGAGATCCGATGGATACAGTACCACTTGATCACCCTCTCTCAGGCCACCTATGACTCGAGTATAGTCTCTGGTTCTTTGCCCAATAATGACAGGCTCGATAGCAACGACACCATCGCTGACGACAAACGTATTCCAACCGTTACTACGCTGAAAAATTGCGCTAGTGGGAATTGTTAGAACTTCGTTCGCTTGCCAGGTGACGATTGACACCTCTATTCGATATTCAGAACCCAAGTTTACCGGAGGGTCTAGCAATCCGATTACGACGTTGACACGTTGCTCTTCGACACCAAGCGCGGAAACCTTGGTGAATGCTTCTGGCTCAACATAATCTACCACTCCGTTAATTATGCTATCACCACCCCAACCCGATATATATACCGTAGCACCCTCTTCCACATTGACTGCGTCCTGAGTTAACAAATCTACTATAGCTTCTAGATTGTCTTGATTGCTAATTTCCAACAGCGGGGTGCCAGCGGGAATAACGCGTTCGTTTTTCTCTGGATTGCTATAGACAGTCCCCGTAACCGGTGACGATATATTGACGATAGAGGTTTCGTCGGGGCTTTCTGAAGGGCCCACTCCTAAAAAAAATGACCTGGCACTTTCAATATCAGCCTCTGCCGCACGCAGCGATGCTTCGGCGTGACGGGTGCGTGCTTGCTCAGACATTGCCAGCTGACGATACAAGCCTGTCTCCTCAGCACTAGTCAGACTATTTGCGAACAGTTCCTCTCTTCTGTCAAGCTCTCTATTAGCACGAGCCAACGCACCGGCAGCCTCTTCTAGTGCTGCTTCAGCGGCACTGTAACGCGCCTCTACGGCAGCAAGGTTCGCCTGCGCAAAGGCAAGAGTTCTAGGATCTTGAGGAGTCGGGGCAATTCTAGCCACCACCTCCCCTGTCACGACGCGATCCCCGACATCCAGATCAGTACGCAGCAACCTACCCGCGATAGGAGCCGTGACTATATAGGGATCTATGGCGCGAGTTCGCCCTTGAGCTTCCACCGCCTCATAGAACGGCCTACTTTCGACCAAGCCAATATCGACAGAAATGGGACTTGGCCTGAGCACGTAAAAACCCAACGCCAACGTAGCTAACGCAGCTGCAATTTGCAGCCATCGACGTACTGTAATTGTCATTGATTACTCCTTGGTTTTTAATACTTCAACTATGTCTATCTGATTCAACTTTTTCCTTACCAATAGGCCACTGGCAACGGCAGTACAGAGGATCAATACCGCCGAAAGTAAGTAAGTGCGCGGCTCTGCGACAAAGGGAATCCTATAGATGTCATTTTGCAACGCGCCGGTTAATGCATAGGTCATGCCGTAGCCAATCAGCCAACCAAGCGGTATCGCCGCCAGCGCAATAAACGCCTGCTCACCCAGTAACAACACAGCCACTTCATTTCTGTGAAAGCCCATTACTCGAAGACTGGCAAGCTCCCTGCCTCTCTCCGACAATGAAATCCTTGCGGCATTGTAAACCACCCCAATAGAGACGATGCTAGCGAAGCCAATTAAAAATCCAGCAGCGATTAGGATACCCTCCGTTAACTGATCTTGAAACGCTTGTAACATTCTCGAGGGTGACGCGACCCCCGCTATCGCCGGAATTTGTTTCAACTGCTGATTCAGATCATCGATCGCCGACTCGTCCACCGCAAGAAATGCTCCCGACGCGATTCCCGATTCACCATTCAGTGCCCATAACGATTCCTTGCTCATATAGACAGACATTCCCAGAAAATCATCGACTAGCCCGCTTATAGTTACCACCTCCGTATTTCTCTTGCCTTCAAGAAATTCAACTATCAGCTCGTCACCCGTACCCGCGCCTAACTGCTCAGCCAAGGTCCTACTTAATATGGCGCCGGATGTAGGCACGGGGGTTTCCATCCCAGCGCTATTGATAATTCGTCGTAACTCACCCTGCTGCTCCATTCCTTGAATCACGACCTCATCTTCGCGATGCCCAAACCTAAGTCGTGCCGGCATGACTCTTTGGGTTTCCACCCGTGACACGCCACTCAAGCCTGCCAAATCATAACGGACACTTTCTGGCTGAACCTCATTGAAGACTAGGGCCACGTCTTCCCGCTGTATTTTGCGAAACTGCAAGTCCATCATGAAATTGACACTGTCGAACATAAAAAAGCCAATGGTCAAAATCGCAACCGAGAGTGCGATTCCTAAGGATGAGAGGAAGCCCTGAATTGGCTTGCGCTCCACATTCCGCAGAATCATTTGCCCAGTGGCACCGAGCAATTTTCCAAAACCGAGACGCTCTAGTAAGCCGGGCTTAAAACGTGCAGGTGCTTCAGGACGCATGGCTTCGGCTGGAGGCAGAAGCACCGCGCGCCGCACCGCCGCAATCGCTCCGGATAAAGCGCCCACCATACAAGAAGAAAAGGCAAGCAGGAGCAATTGTGGCGAGGGCTGATATTCTAGGCCGGGCAGCTTGAAATATTGCCCATACACGCCTACATAGGCGTCTCCCAATAACAGACCGCCACCGGTGCCGACGAAACCACCGAGCAACACTGCCACCAGAGCGTACATTAGAAAATGTCGTCCCACTTCCCAATCTGTATAACCAAATGCTTTCAATACCGCTATTTCTCCACGTTGTGTAGAGATCATCCGACCAAGCACTAGATAGAGAAGGAATATCGCCACACCTAGAAAAATAAACGGCACAATTGCACCAGTGATGCGATTCTGATCGAGCTCTGCCTGCAATATTAGATGAGACGGCTGATCAGCACGGGGGTAGGCTCCCAACCCGCCATAGGGCCGCAACACATCATCGATAGATTCGATCACTGCATCGGCGTTCGCGTCGGGGGTCAGGGTTAGGAATGCTTCGTTGAAGGCTCCATCCATATTGAAGACTGGCCCCAGCATCCTTCGACTTGCCCAGAAAACCCCATAGCGATCATCTTCCGGGTAAAGCGACCCGGGGGGAACCGCATAGGTATGTTCGGGGGAATTAGCGATCCCCACGATATTCAGATCCCGGGCACGGCCATTCATAACCGCACGAACTTTGTCTCCTGGGTTGAAACCACGAGCGAGCGCGAAGTTTTCATTGATGATAACTTCATCTACACCGTCGCTAGAAATATACCGACCTCTTGTCAGCCTAAGGTCGTTCAAGATCGGTCGTTCCATTGCGGGAACTGAGATGAAGCGACCATGTGCTGGCACATTGGAGTCATCCAAATCCAGGGTAGCTAGGAATGTAACCCGCGTATCGACCGCATCCACACCCTGCAATCCTTCCAGAGTGGCACGCAGGCTCTGGGGAGCACGAACCACCGAAACCCAAAGATCAGCAAATCTTGATTCACGGTAGTACTCCTGCTGGGCGATCACCAAAGAATCATAAGCACCGCGCATCGTAATTATGGACATAATCCCGGCGGCGACAACCAAGGCGATGGATAGTATCTGCCCCTTAAGCTTCCACAATTCCCTGAGCAATTTCATATTTAGTGACGACATGCGATCACCACTCTATATCATCGACATTTGCCCGAGTGCTATTCACTATGCGCTCTGCTATTTCACCACTGCTCATACGCACCACGACGTCACCTAAGGCACCAATTGCCGCATTATGAGTAATGATCGCGGTAGTTGTCTGTGTTTCACAGTTAACCTGATCAAGCACTGACAAGACTAGCTTTCCAGTTTCTGCGTCCAATGCCCCGGTGGGCTCATCGCAGAGTAAAATGCTGGGTCGTTTAGCTATCGCTCTGGCAATAGCCACCCGCTGCTGCTCCCCCCCAGAAAGCTGCGACGGAAAATGGTTCATTCTGTCCTGTAAACCGACTAGTTCCAGCGCCTCATCTGGCAACATAGGATCGGGGGCAATATCCGTTACCAGCGCAACATTCTCTCTAGCAGTCAGACTTGAGATCAAATTGTAGAACTGGAAAACGAAGCCGACATGGTGTCGTCGATAGTTGGTCAGTGCTTTGTCATCGAATAGGCTGAGGTCTTCATCACCATATAAAACTTGTCCTGAACTCGCCCGGTCCAGACCTCCAACGATGTTTAGCAGTGTGGATTTACCACTTCCAGAAGCACCCAGCAATACCGTCATCTCCCCCTTTCTCAGCTCGAAATCAACATCCTTCAGGGCATGCACGGTGATTTCGCCCATAGAATACTCTTTGCACAGGCGCTGTGTTGAGAGTATGGCCGCTCCCTGCTGTAGTTGCGGCGCAATGATTTTAGCCTCAGCCACTATTTTCCCCTATCGCTATATGCGCTCTAATTTGGAGGTAGAAACATCTACTCTACTGTTTACTGTAGTGCTGCGGTGAACCGCTGGCATTGACTTATGTCAGGATAGATAGCGGCTAATCGTAAACGCCTATGGCTGATTGCTTATAAGCGGTATTGATTGATATCAACCCAGTATTCGGCTAATTATATACATTGCCAATGAAGACGTATTTACCTAAATTTAAACGCTGGCACTACCAAAGAATTCACCACCTCGGGCCTAAATAATTTGCACCCTATAAACTTCATCTTTGGCCTAGGCATATTCCTCTTCGGAATGTCTCAACTCGAATATGGCACCAGCAAACTCGGCGAAACCAGACTGCGCCATTGGCTGCGCTCAAGCACCAATACGCCACTTGCCAGCATCACCACAGGCACGATCACTACTGCCCTGCTACAAAGTAGTTCGATGGTTAGCCTGCTAGTAATGGCATTTGCAAGTGCGGGGATTCTGCCCTTTGTCAATGCAGTCGGGATCATCGTAGGCGCCAACCTTGGCACCACCGTCACTGGTTGGCTAGTCGCCTTATTCGGCTTCAAACTTGAACTAGCTGCCACCGCCTTACCCCTATTTGGAATTGCCGCGTTTACCTTGGCGATGGCACGAAAGCGAACTCGACTCTACTATGCCGGATCTGCCGTGTTAGGCATTGCCCTACTTCTCTTTGGCCTAGGGATTATGAAGGCCAGCATGGAGAGCATCCCCGATCGCTGGGATATTTCTCTACTGCAAGGGCATATTGCTCTGGTTTATCTTCTGGTGGGCATAGTACTCGCCGCCGTCATTCAATCAAGTTCAGCTGTCATGATAATGGCGCTAGCGGCAATCAATGCTGAGTTCATTAGTTTACAGGAGGCCGCCGCGCTGGTCATAGGCGCAGACCTAGGCACCACTAGCACAACTATTCTTGGGGCGCTGAAGGGAAATACGATCAAGAAACAACTGGCCTTCGCCCATTTTATATTTAACCTCTCGGTAGACCTAACAGCGTTCTTCTTCTTGCTGCCAATTCTGCCACTGTTATTAGGGCTGGTTAATCTATCTGATCCTATCTTTTCACTAGTTGCCTTCCATAGCTTAATTAACATCGCCGGTGTACTCGTCTTCATACCGTTTCTGAGGCGTTTCACGAAATGGATCGAGGCCATATTCTCGCGTCACTCGACTCAATCAAGCAGTATGCTAGATAGGGTACCTACCAACGTTGTCGATGCTGCTTTAACGGCGTTGCGAACAACCGTACAAAACATGATGCTACAAGCTGTTTGTAATAACCTGCACCTATTCAACCTAAAACCGGGGCAGCTAAAAATACTGCACACCGACCACCCCGAACTTTTGAATATTATTCCTGACCGCTCCTTTGAACGAGGTTATGAAGAGTTAAAAAATCAAGAGGGGGAAATTCTAAACTACTCCCTAAGACTACAGGCGCAGCCGTTAGCAGCGACAGAGGCAGCGGAACTCCAACGTCTACTCGCTGTTACGCGCAATATAGTATTTAGCAATAAGAGCCTGAAAGATATCCGGCAGGATTTGGACGAACTAAAACACAGCAACAACGACTCGGTGCGCGCGCTTTACTCCCAGCATAAAGAATTTCAGAAGGCCTGCTATGAGAAAATCATCGAACTGCTATTAGGCATCCATTCCAATGAATACATTCTGGAAGAGCTAAGAGACTTGCAGGAGATTAATGAACGCCATGCAGAGAATGTTAACCGGACCGTCCACGATCACGCGGCTAACGAGGGTGGTGACACCAGCATCTCTATTCAACTAAACGCAAATTGGGAAATAAAACAGGCGTTGACTACAATGCTAGTAGCCATGGAATTCTCCCTCGCACCGGACATAGAAAACACGACTGCGGAACTGACCCCCAATTTCGTCAAAGGCGCTTGATAGGAACTGCCAGGCCCTATTCTGAAAAAGGTTTTTCAGCATAGTAATTCTGAATATGCTGCCAAGCCTCGGCGGGTGTCTCTACGTACTGAAACGACTCAAAGTCCTGCTGATCGATCATGCCTTCATCGACGAGCCGCTGGAAGTTGACGATGCCTTTCCAGTATTCCTCCCCGAACAGGAGAACCGGCATCCGTTCTACTTTCTTGGTTTGAATAAGAGTAAGGGTTTCAAATAATTCATCCAAGGTGCCAAAGCCTCCCGGAAATACAACAAGCGCAATCGCGCGCATTAGAAAATGCATCTTGCGTAGGGCGAAGTACTGAAACTGAAAACTAAGTTCCGGTGTTACATAGGCATTCGGACTCTGCTCTCTAGGCAGCACGATATTGAGACCTATGCTTCTGCCACCCGCCTCAGAGGCTCCTCGATTGGCAGCTTCCATGATGCCGCCACCACTACCCGTTATGATCACAGGCTGATGCCCTTCCTCTTCTCCTGCCGCGGTAGTAACCAAACGACCTAGTTCGCGGGCCATCTCGTAGTAATGGGATTTCTCCAGAATTTTTGAGGCAATATCGACATTCTTCAAGAGCCTACTATCGGATGAGTTCGCCGCCAGTTTTTGCTTCTCTGCTTCGAGATTTTTTTCGGCCTCTTGCCTATCAGGAATACGAGAACTCCCGAAGACAACCAGAGTCGAGGTGATGCCCGCCTCCTGCTGTAACATTTCAGGCTTTAGCAACTCGAGATGAACTCGCATTGGACGTAGTTCATCCCGTAGCAGGAAATCACTGTCTTTGTAGGCAGGCTTGAATGAGGGTGATCGAGTTTGTGGAGTATCGAGAACTAATTCCTCGCTATCAAAGTGTTCTGGAGGGCACAGCGACACTTCATTATCTTTCTGTCTTTCTGACATAGGCTTATCCAGTCGGCTATCAACCTCAGTAGGCTGAATTTCAAATCCACAAGCTCATTAATCTAACACAATCGATAGATTTTGAAGTATAACAAGCTATGGATTCCTTTTTCCCATGTGATCCAAATCAAGTCCCTTAGAGAGAATTGCAATACAGTTACATTATCTTCAAAAATTGAGAGGCTAACGACGCGTGGAATTTAAAGACTATTACAAAATCCTTGGAGTCGACCCAGAAGCTAGCAACAAGGAAGTTAAAACCGCCTATAGAAAGCTAGCTCGAAAATATCACCCCGATGTCAGTGAACACAAAGACGCCGGCAACAAATTCAAAGAGGTTGCAGAAGCCTACGAAGTTCTCAAGAATGCAGAGACTCGTGCCGAATACGATGAGGTTCGTAAATATGGCGCTCAGGGCCAATCTTTTCAGCCACCTCCTGGCTGGGAGTCGGCTAGTGCAGGAGGCAATCATTCCGCCTCGAATGAAGATTTTTCGGAATTTTTCTCCTCACTCTTTCGTAACGCCAATCAACAACCGGAGTTCGACGATGTCGCAGGGCGTCGAGGTGGTTTTCAAGATTGGGGCGGATCCAGAGCCCAACGAGGCCAGGACATCGAATCGGATCTTCCTGTCTTTCTCGAAGATACATTGAATGAAAGCACACATTCCATTTCATTCCAGATAGGCGAGACGAAGAAAACTCTCAAGGTGAAAGTTCCCGCCGGAACCGGAAACGACGAACGGATCCGCCTTAAAGGACAGGGAGCACCTGGTCCGGGTGGGACAGCGAATGGCGATTTGTATCTACGTGTTCGACTCGTCCCTCATCCGCTGTTTGATGTGGAGGGGCATAACCTGATCGTCGTGCTTCCTCTCGCACCCTGGGAAGCCGTGTTAGGCACCAAGGTTGAAGTGCCGACCCTATCGGGAAACCTCCGCCTCACTATTCCAACGAACAGCCAGAACGGGCAGAGATTACGCATCAAAGGCAAAGGCCTGCCCACCAAACAAGGAGAGCATGGCGACCTCTATGCCGTTATCAATGTCGTGGTACCGACTGTAAATGATGCAGCCGAAAAAACTCTCTGGGAAAAGCTACGAGAAGAAAGCAAATTTGATCCCCGCGCAGAATGGAGGAAATCGAAATGAGTAACACTCAATCAGAAAATCTCAGCTTGAATGAAGTCTGTGAAATTACCGTGATATCCAAAGACACGATCATAAAAATCGTTGAGCATGGAATTGTGGAACCTGCTGGCCGCGAACCCGAGAGCTGGCAATTCGATATGCCCATGCTAGTGGCAACCCGCAGGGCGGTTCGGCTTTATCGCGACCTTGAGATCGATTGGTCTGGCATCGCTTTTGCAATTAGCCTGCTTGATGAACTCGAAGGGCTACGCGAAGAGAACAAGAGCCTACTGATGCGACTGAGCAGGTATGAGAACAATCCCGGCCAAAGCTGAATCAGTAGAAGCAATCAGTTCGAGCGCCGGTTAGTCAAAGCCAACAAAATTAACAAAATCATCAATCTCAGCTCGGCGCGATTTGACACTATTTGCCGAAAATTCATCATTCGGATAACCCATCGCTATACAGGTAAGAATACTCTGATCATCAGGGATACCCGCATGCTCTCTAACAACCGGTGTCTGCATCACTCCCTGCCCATTGATGACAGTGCCCAATCCTCTCTCCCAGGCAGCAAGACAGATACCGTAGGAGATCGCACCTAGGTCAAACTGGGCGATCGCAGCAGGCTCCAGAATCTTGTCGTAGGTAAGTACTATAGATACCGGCGCATCGAATTGGCGAAAGCCACGCATTACCCAATCGGTACGCTTCTCTTTATCGTCACGTTCTATACCCATGGCCTCGAACAACTGCACGGCGATCTCGATCTGCCGTTGACGGTGAATGCCCTCATAGGCTTCTTTGGTAGGAAAATCCCGCTGTGGCTTTATGCCCGCCACCATGTTCTCTGTATTGCCTTTGCGGATTCTATCCAGCGGCTCTCCAGTAACAACGTACAGATTCCAAGGCTGGGTGTTCATGGAGGACGGAGCCCCCTTTGCAACTTGGATTATCTCTTCGATGAGCTCTCGTGCTACGGGTTTATCTTGATAACCGCGCACGCTGCGCCTAGTCTGTACCAGTGTTTCGAATTCCACGCTACCTACTCCTATCCTAATAATTTAACGCCAGCCGGCGGCGCTGCCTATTATGCCTAGGAATAAGGAAATGGAAACTGTTTAAGAACAGATTATTGGCAATTGTTGGAAACTTCCAAGCTGCATTAGAACGTAGCTCGGATCTTGAACGTAAAGCGAGGTCCATTGGTAGTACAGAAACGCTCGATCTCTCTGATATCCCCATCACGAAGATAGCCATTGAATCGTCTCCGCTCTCGGCAAACATCTTGATCGAGAAGATTGTCCGCTTCGAACCTGAAGGTAAACCTACCCACACTGTTCTTCTCCGCGAACAGACTTAAATTACTGGCTAAACCCGAACCTAGCCAGATAACATTATCGATATCATAGAAGGGCCGGTTGCCGTCGATACCATCTCGGTAATTGAAGCCATAATTGAAATTTTGTGATGGAATATCATGACGAAAACCTAGGCGAAAGTTTCCTCTATCGAAGGGCACGACTTTTCTGTTCTTGCCTATCAATGGCGCAAATATTTTTGAGTCCTGCACCAATAGGCCTCCCGTTACTACCGCCTGGGGAAGATTCAAGAATCCTAATCTGATGCTTGCATTGAGATTAAGACCATAGACTGTGCCGTCACCCACATTGCCGTTACTCGATGCGAGATTAGTTGGGCTTGTAGAAACATCGATGCGGTCGATGGAATTGCCTACATCGTAATAGAACAATCTGGAATTTAGCACGCCACCATCATTGGGGAGTCTGTAGTCGAGATTCACGTTATAACGCCAAACCTCTTCCTGCTCGAGCTCCGGATTACCTGCTAGAACATCTTGCGTCTCATCTCTATCATTGGCAGCCGCCGAAAAATCCGAGAATCTCAATTGCGACACATCCAATTCAGCCGACATTCGAAGCTGAAAGCTGTTACTCATGTTAAATCTGAAATCGACCTTAGGTTTTAGGAAGTCGAAATTTCGACTTACATTCACATCACCGGACTGCGAAATCTCCGAGTCTTCATAGAACAAACTGCTCTCTAAAGACATACGCGAATTGAGCTGCCAATTGTGTATGGCAAACCCCTCGTAACGAATCTCTTCTACTGTAGACACTGCATTCGGTAGGTCGACGGCTGTTAGGCCCCCATGATCGGCAGAAGGAGGGCCCCCAAGCGGCAAACCAATCCTCAATGAAGAATCCAGGATAGTCTGCGCCCTCTCGATGCCGAGCTCCAAGTTCTGGTTTTCTATCGGATCAAAAGTGTAGGACGTGCGCACTATGCGTTCCCGCTCGCGGCGGCTAGTATCGAGAAATAAGTTCTTGGTTTCCGGCCCATCCAAGCCAGCAGAAAAATACCGTTGGCGAGTGACGGCGTTATTGTCTTCATTGACGATGAAGAGAACTTTGTATTTTCCACCACCAGTAAAATTGTATTCATAGTCGCCACCAAATTCCCAGTTATCTGATGTGGCAGGAAGCTCTTCGCGCTCTACGCGGATAGAGGGTGGTGTATTCTGGAAATTAGTAATGGTCCGCACTAAGTTCGCGGGCGGATCGTTTTCTCTATAGAGACCATTGAAGGCAATTCTACTGTCAGGCGATATCTGGTAGGCGATATTGGAATTTAAAGTATAGGTAGTTTGTTCCCGGGTGCGCTCGATTTCGCGAACATCGTTTAAGCCTAGCCCAGGAGGTAAGACACTGATCTCGTAGCTCTCCAAATCCTCATAACCTGCGGCGACCTGAGCACTTAACAGATAATCGAACTGTCCCGTCTGCCCACTGAAGGAGAAAGTCCCTATCGGTTCAATCTGACCATCGCGAAAGTGTGTCGCACCTATCTCGGTTGCAAGACTAGAGCTCGATTGCGACTCCATCAAAACGATATTCACTAGCTGACCAGTATTACGGACATCGAGGTCGCCCGAGGTACCACGAATGATTTCGATATACTGAACCTGGTCTGCGGATATTCTGTCGAGCTGACTACTGGCCTCATTCGCCTTACCCGCCATACGTTTGCCATTAATCAGAATCTGCTCGCTTGCACCGAGTCCACGATCTGCACCGTTGAAGCTTCGCACCTCGTTGCCCTCAAGCGCCACAGTGATACCCGGAATAACATTCAGCATGTCATTGACTGACACGGGGCCGTATTGCGCAAAGAAAGAGGCAGGATAGGTAACCGTGGATTCGTCTTCGGGAGCTTCTTGTGCGACTGCTGAGGCAGCGATTTCTAAAAGTAGAACTGTTGTTATTATTCTTGAATATCGCACCTAAGCCCCCACGGATAGAATCTAGACTATTAATCATTTTATCGAGGCCCAGACCATAAATACAGCGAATCCTAGCCCCCTGAACTTCTATACCTGCACGTTAGCTCGTTGAACGCTAGGTCAAAGAGCCGCGAAGCAACAAACAAGAGCTGAGTGATAAAAGCGCATAAATACCAGCCCATTACATACGACTGACATACCAGCAATTACACAAACGCGCAGAGCGAGCACAAGCCCATATTCAGTGCTAAGACATAGCCTACTCGATGATTGCCGAGTATGATTGTTCCCAAATATCGTAATTAAGCGCAGAGAGGCCACTATGACTAGCAAATCCATCTCACGACGTCGATTCTTACAAGCTGGCGGAGCAGCCGCCATTTGGATACCCAGCATGGCTCAGGGCTATACAGCCGCTGAAATGCGAGGCTTCTATGCGAACGGTGAAATGTCGACCAATGTCTCTAAATGGGAGCTGGATACTCCAGCTCTGTGCGTCGACCTAGACCTACTCGAAGGCAATCTAGATAAGATGGCATCAACAATGTCTGCCAATGGCATTGCAAGTCGACCTCATGCGAAAACCCATAAGTGTCCCACTATAGCTCAGATGCAAATGGATCGAGGCTCGGTTGGAATCTGCACAGCTAAGGTCAGCGAAGCAGAGGCGATGTTCCAGAATGGGATAGATCAGATACTGAATACCACAGGCAACGTTACGCCAACGAAGATTAGCCGCGCGATGAATCTTCGCGCGCAGTGTCCGGGATTTATTCAGGCCACCGATTCCGAGCCGAATGCTCGATTGCTCTCCGAGGCGGCCGTCGCTATGGGTATCGTTGCTGACGTAGTAGTCGATGTAGACCCAGGCATACGTCGCACGGGAACTCCCTTCGGACAACCAGCACTGCGGCTTGCACAGCTTATCGATCAGCTACCAGGACTGAACTTCCGTGGCATGCTTTGTTATGACGCGGCAGCACAGCACGTTGTTGGCTTTCAGACCCGCAAGGCACAAACGCTGGAGCGTATGGTGCAGGCAACAGACACACTAGAACTCATGCAACGCTCGGGACTGAATACTGAGATATTCAGTGGCGGCGGTACCGGCACCTACAATATTGACCACGAAACAAAGGGAATGACCGATGTGCAGGTGGGCAGCTATGTGTTCATGGATGCACAGTATATTTCGATCGGCGGCGAAGAGGACCTCGAAGTGTATTCCGACTTCGCTACTTCACTTACTGTCATGACGACTGTATTGAACGACCAGTACGAAGGTCGCGCTACTTCCGATGCAGGCGCCAAAGCTTGCACGATCAACCAACCCTGGCCTATCGTCAAAGGAGAGTCCGACATCACCTATCGTTCTGGCTCTGACGAATTTGGCACCATCACCTATGGCGACGACCCATCTCGCAACTATAAGGTTGGGGACAAACTCGAAGTCATCGTCTCGCACTGCGATCCGGTAGTGAATCTATACGATCAGATGTATGCGATTCGCGGAGACAAGGTTGAGGCAGTATGGCCAATTTCTGCGAGGGGCATGTCAGCCTAGAAAATAATCGAGTGAAGAAAAAGGGAGCTTTCGCTCCCTTTTTTATGAGTTGCTTTTTATGCAATGCTTTTATGCATTGAACAGAGCCCGCAGATGAGGGTTCAACATTCTTCCCTGGGGATCTAGTTCGCGCCGCAACTCCATGAAGTCTTTAAAGCGTGGATACAACTCGATGAGCTCACGGTGAGTTAGGCTGTGCACCTTACCCCAATGTGGCCGGCCGCCGTACTTCCAGAAGATAGGTTCGATGACGTTGAAATAAGGCCTATAGTCTTCGCTAGCTGCTCGGTGAATAGAAATCGTCGCATGGGGATGATCTCCATAGGACATGCTTAGCCAATCATCATCGGCACCGACGTAGCGGTATTCCAACACAAAATTTACATCGATCGCCTGATCGTAGATCGTCTTTAGAATCTCTCGCAGACATTCAGCTCCTACCTCCGCAGGCACCGAATACTCCATTTCATTGAAGCGCGTGTTGCGCACATTGGAAAGTATTTTATAGGACTGATCGACGGATTCTGTTGGTTGTATGCGTAACGCAGCTGCATTCGATTGACTGCGGCGCACGGCAGGAGTTGGATTTTCACTCATGCCTAGGGACTCAGCTATTGATGCATCGTCACTGGGCTCTAAATCTAATTCGATTTCACCAATAGGCTCGTCAGTCTCATCGATAGAGAGCACTAATGAGTAATCTGAATACACGAGAGGAAAAATTTCAAAATGTCTGGAGTTCGCAGCTAGTTCGTCGAAGTTTGCCAGGATGTCTTCGGTTGGCGCTGCCCATTCACGCTTCTTCAGTTTATAGGCTTCTCTGTTCTGCATAGTTACCTGAGTAACGATGCCAAGCGCACCCACATTTACGCGAGCAGCATGCAATAAATCTTCATCACTGGAATCGATATCCATAACACTGCCGTTTGGAGTAACGAGACGCAGCGATGTAATAAACGATGACAGTGCTTGTAGCGTAACGCCTGTGCCATGAGTTCCGGTTGCTATCGCGCCGGCTACGGTCTGCCGATCTATGTCCGGCAGATTGATCATGCCCTGACCAATCGCATCGAGCTGCGGGCCTAGGTCGCCGAGGCGAGAACCGGCCCCCAAGGTCACCTGATTGTTAGCACTATCTGAATCCAAAATACCATTAAGCTGATCGATCACCACGAGGTGTCCATCGGTTGGCACTAACGGACTAAATGAGTGACTAGACCCAACTGGGCGAATTGGACCCAATGTATTCCGTAATAGGCTTGTTAGTTCTTCTTCGCTGCCTATGTCGTAACGACCGGCAGGCTGACAAGTCTGACCACCAGACCAGTTACTCCATGACGCCGACTGTGCGAATGCTCCGCCAGAGCTTGCATAGGCGCCGAACAGCGCCGCTCTAACACTGGAGGCAAGAAAGGAACGTCTCGATATCGGCTTCATTGGTTAAGCCCCGCCATGTAAGCAATCATCGCTCGAAAATCGGAAATCTCGCAGGCCATGCAGTAGCCGAGTGGCGGCATGGCATTAAAGCCTTCGAGTACGTTGTTGATAATCGTCTCTTCGCCCTGTTGGAGTCGACGCTGCCATTCGGCAGTGTCACCTACAACGGGAGCCCCTGCTTCACCGGTGATATGGCATAGCGCACAGCTGCGCGACCATTTACCCATTAGCTCATCATCCACTGTCGCCGTGCGTAGCGTTGGTGGCCTGAACTGTTCGCCAGGTTCTGGGGCTTGATTAGGAAGGCTTGAGCAAGCACTCAGCAGCATCGCAATGAGCGTAATGACAAAGTAATGAAGGATAGGTTTTTTCATGTTCTACCAATATTCGAACGGTAAACCACCTTAACTAGTGATTCAGAAACTGTCAATTGAGTATTTCCATAGGAAACTTAAGCTAAATTAATCTTCATAACGTTTATTTTCTGCCTCTGCATTCAAGGACCGAAATGCCTCTAACTTCTCCTTGATACGCGTTTCCAATCCGGTGTTCTTCGGATGATAGAAATGCGCATCCTTTAATTCTGGCGGCAGATAATTTTCACCAGCAGCGAAACCATTCTCTTCGTCATGGGCATAGCGATACTCTTCTCCATAGCCTAGTGACTTGCTCAAAGAGGTGCTGGCGTTTCTCAGATGCAGCGGAACCTCCACACTACCGTTCTGACTTACAGCCTGTTTTGCTGCATTAAAAGCAGCATAGACTGCATTACTCTTCGGCGCACTAGCGAGGTACACCGCCGCCTGTGCTAAGGCTAGATCTCCCTCTGGACTTCCCAGACGCGTATACGTATCCCAACAGCTCAGCGTTAGAGGCAGGGCCCTAGGATCAGCGATACCTATATCTTCGGATGCCATTCTTACTAGCCGGCGCGCCAAGTAGATTGGGTCGCAGCCACCGTCCAACATTCTAGCCAACCAATACAGCGCGGCATCTGGAGATGAACCTCGCACCGCTTTGTGTAAGGCTGAAATCTGTTCGTAGAAACTATCTCCCCCCTTATCGAAGCGTCGACTGCCCTCTTCTAACACCTGTTGAACATGCTCGTCAGCAATCGTCCTGCGCCCATCCTCACTCTCTGCCATGTCGCTTAGCACTTCGAGATAGTTGAGTACACGGCGGGCATCGCCATCGCCTGCCCGAGCCAACATCTGTCTCTGCGACTCGCTTAAGTCTAGATTAAGCGCCGCTAAGCCACGCTCCTCATCGATTAGGGCATGTTCGATAACTCCTAACAGATCATCTTCCGTTAGAGGCTTAAGGAGATAAACTCGCGCTCTCGAGAGCAGGGCATTATTCAATTCGAAAGATGGATTCTCTGTAGTCGCACCGATGAACAACACGGTGCCGTTCTCGATGTGAGGCAAAAAAGCATCTTGCTGCGCCTTATTAAAGCGATGAACCTCATCGACAAACAGAATCGTCTGACTAGAACCACCCGCCTGATGATATTTGGCACGCTCTATAGTCGCGCGAATTTCCTTTACACCATCGAGCACCGCCGACAGAGATTCGAAGTGATAGTCACAGGTAGCGGCGATGATCTTCGCCAGAGTAGTTTTGCCTACTCCCGGCGGCCCCCAAAGAATCATCGAGTGCGGCAGCTTGTTCTGAATTGCCTCATAGATAGATTTTCCTGGGCTCAACAGATGATCTTGCCCAACAAACTCTTCTAGGTTTAGCGGTCGCAACCGCGCCGCCAACGGCTTATAGCGCGGGCTCGAATCTTCATCTGGTAGTAGCGATGAATTCATATTATCTAAGCATTGAGCAACTTGTTAACAACGAATGGCATAATTCCACCACTGTTAAAGTACTCCACTTCCAACTTGGTATCCAACCTGCACAATAGTTCGCAAGAATCGCTTGAGCCGTTGACGTAATGCACTTCCATCAACACCTTCATGCCAGCGGTAACATTCGTGAGCCCGAGTAGACTGATTGTCTCGTTACCACTCAGCTTCAGCGACTTGCGATCTACACCATCAGGAAACTGCAGCGGTAACACTCCCATGCCTGCAAGATTGGAACGATGAATGCGTTCGAAACTCTGCGCGACTACGGCACGCACGCCTAGCAGGCGTGTACCTTTCGCCGCCCAGTCGCGACTAGATCCGGTTCCATATTCCTTACCAGCAATCACGACCAGAGGAGTCTTGTCCTTTTCATACAGCATCGCCGCATCATAGATCGGCAACGCCTTAGTCTCGCCTGCCATATGGGTATAGCCGCCCTCGATTCCAGCGAGCATCTCGTTCTTGATGCGAATATTGGCGAATGTACCGCGCATCATTACTTCGTGATTACCGCGCCTTGATCCATAGGAATTGAACTGTGCTTTCTCTATGCCATGCCCCTTTAGATAATCGCCAGCTGGACTGTCCTCGGCTATAGAGCCTGCCGGAGAGATATGGTCTGTTGTAACCGAGTCTCCCAACACCGCGAGTATGTTCGCGGAAAGAATATCGCCACTAGCTTCAGTAATAGACGGATCGAAAAATGGCGGATTACGAATATAGGTAGAGTCTTCTTGCCATTGATAGGTTTTCTCTGGCTCTATCGGTAGGCTATTCCACTCGGCATCACCATCGAATACTTCGCTATAACCCTTGTCGAACATCTGTCGACGCACCAACTTTACCGCCTCATCTATCTCTTCGTTGCTAGGCCAAATATCTTTTAAATAGATAGACTCACCTGCCGCGTTCACACCGAGCGGCTCGCTGCTGATGTCGACGTTCACGGAACCCGCTAGCGCATAGGCAACAACCAATGGAGGAGACGCAAGCCAATTTGCCTTCACGCGCTGGTGAATACGACCCTCGAAGTTCCTATTTCCAGAAAGTACCGAACACACACTGAGATCATTGTCCGCAATTGCCGCATCTATAGCAGGCGGTAACGGGCCTGAGTTACCGATACAGGTTGTGCAGCCATAACCTACTAGATTGAAACCTAATTCATCCAAAGACTTCTGCAGGCCGGCCTGCTCCAAGTATTCTGAGACTACTTTAGAACCCGGCGCTAGCGACGTCTTCACCCAGGGTTTACGTTGTAGCCCTTTCTCTAAGGCCTTCTTCGCCATAAGGCCGGCGGCCATCATTACATCTGGGTTCGAAGTATTGGTACAGGAGGTGATCGCCGCGATAACTACCGCACCTTCCTCTAACTCATAATCTTCACCTTTTACAGCGCCAGACTTTGGCTCACTGATTTCGAAGGCTTTATTAAAACAATCAGCCAGCTCAGTAACAGGCACACGATCCTGAGGCCTCTTCGGGCCGGCGAGACAAGGAACCACCTCGCTCATATCAAGCGAGAGCGAACTGCTGTAATTCACTTCATCATCGTCCCGTCGCCACAAGCCCTGCACCTTACTATAGGCCTCGACTAACTCTATGTTTTGTGCCTCTCTTCCCGTGAGCGCAAGGTAGTCCAGCGTCTTCTGATCGACTGCAAAAAAACTACACGTGGCACCATACTCCGGCGTCATATTGGCGATAGTTGCTCGGTCAGCCAGACTCAGATTATTCAGCCCTTGACCATAGAACTCGACAAACTTTCCAACGACGCCGTGCTCGCGAAGCATCTCGGTAATTGTTAACACGAGATCTGTTGCCGTTATGCCTTCCGCTAAATCCCCTTCCAGTTTAAAGCCAACAACCTGCGGAATATTCATGGACAGGGGCTGCCCAAGCATAGCCGCTTCTGCCTCGATTCCACCTACACCCCAGCCAAGAACAGCCAAGCCGTTTATCATCGTGGTATGGCTGTCTGTGCCAACTAAAGTGTCAGGATAGGCAAATAATTCACCATCTATTTCAGCCTGCCAAACAGACTTCGCGAGATATTCCAAATTAACTTGGTGACAGATACCTGTACCCGGCGGCACCACACGAAAATTATCGAAGGCGGTTTGCCCCCACCGAAGAAACTGATAGCGCTCTCGATTGCGCTCCATCTCGATCTTCACGTTCTCGCGATAAGCCGACTCGACGGCGAATTTGTCCACCATCACGGAGTGATCAATAACCAAATCAACAGAGTTTGTCGGATTGATCAACGAGGGATCCTTACCGCCTCTGGCTACTGCATCGCGCATCGCCGCAAGGTCTACCACTGCAGGCACACCAGTGAAGTCCTGCATTAATACCCGCACCGGAAGAAACATGATTTCTTCGCTGCTATGCTGAGAGCTCTGCCAATCGACTAGTTTCTGAATGTGTGAACGAGTCACCACATCTTCGTCACAGTGCCGCAACAAATTCTCGAGCAGAATTTTTATGGAAATAGGAAGCGAATCGATATTCTCAAAACCTGCTTCGCTTAAGGCCTCCAGGCTATAGTACTTGTAATTGGTCGAACCAACACTCAGCTCGCGGATGCTCTTATCTCGGAGATTGTCGATGATGTCACCTCATTTCAGCGTCATAGAAATAGTGCCTTCATCCTAATAAAGGCCGGTACAAACTGTCCAACTATATCGCCGGACAGACTTCATTTACTGTGCTATCGGCCTTGCTGTAGAAGAGACCTTAGTTTGGCTACACCCAGCTTCCGCAATAGTTGAATATTCTGCTGAGGAATCGCTGAGATATCGGGATAGGACGCAACTTCTCTTGCTACGCTCGCCTCGCGCAATATATGTAAGAGGGGGTAAGGTGATCGATTACTATAGTTTTCCGCTTCATCCACTGTCTCAGCAAATCGGTACTGGGGATGGAAGCTCGCAATCTGAAAAATACCGCTATATCCCTCTTGCACAATCAGTCCATCCGCCAGGTCGAGAAATTGATTGTAGTCATCAAATTCTTGCAGGACATTTGGGTGAATCAACAGGGTCGTCTCTACCTCGGCATTACTCTCGAGAAACTGCAATTCCTCCAGAAGGATCGCTAAAAGTTGTGCAGATGATTCAGCGGAAGATACAGAGAAGCGAATGCGATCCTTTACCAGTTCGCGCTTCGCGAAAGGGCAGAGATTCAGCTCAATGATGAACGATTCCAACCAGCGGCGAACGTCTTCAACTATTTCATTTTTCTGCACAACTACCTCCGACACAGGATTCGTAGAAGAGGAGCCCTACTAAGCCGATTCTTGCGACACTGTTTCGTCGGCATTGGCAGAGAATTGAAGACTCGCAAGATTCGCATACAGTTCGCTTTCGAGAAGTAACTCCTTGTGAGAACCCAGAGCAATTAACTTACCGGCATCAAGTACCGCAATCTTGCTTACATTCATCACCGTCGCCAAACGGTGCGCGATGACCAAGGAAGTGCGATTCGCCATCAATTTTTCCAACGCCATTTGCACCTTGCGCTCACTCTCTGCATCCAAGGCGCTGGTAGCCTCATCGAGCAGGAGGATCTCGGGATCCTTCAAGATTGCCCTAGCTATCGCTATGCGTTGTTTCTGTCCGCCGGATAGACGAATACCCGACTCGCCGAGATAACTGTCATAACCCTCGGGCAACTTGTCTATGAATTCACTCGCGTAGGCTGATTCTGCGGCACTGCGAACTTCTTCGTCGCTAGCGTCGGGCCTGCCGTAACGAATATTTTCCCAGACATTGCCTGTAAACATAGTCGGCTGTTGAGAGACGATCGCAATATGGCTTCTTAGCTCCTTAGGATCGAGCTCTCTAATATCTATGCCGTCCAGCTCTATCGAACCTGATTGTGGATCATAGAAGCGCAGCGCCAGATCGAAGAGAGTGGATTTACCTGCGCCTGATGGCCCCACTAGAGCAACACTTTCCCCTGACTGAATCTGTAATGTGACACCATCCAACGCAGGAGTTTCGGGCCGCGAGGCATAGGCAAACGTAACATCGGTTAAGGAGAGCAAACCTTTGAAATTGCCATCGAGCTGACTTGGCTGCTCAGGCGCCGTGATTTCATTCTCGGCCTCTAACAACTCCATCAACCTCTCCATCGCGCCTGCGGCACGCTGTAGCTCACTAATAACCTGGCTTATGGCGCCAACTGCCGAGGCGACCAATACCGCATACGCGACGAATGCTGTGAGTTCTCCAGCCGACATTGAGCCGTTAATAACATCCTGCCCACCGACCCAGATCATTATAGCTAGCGCACCAAACACCAGCGTTATGACAATTGTAATAAGAAATGAGCGCATCATGATGCGCCGCAAGGCGACATTAAATGCAGTTTCTACATGATCGGAAAATTGTTGGTCATCATGACTCTGATGGTTATATGCCTGCACAGTCTTGATCTGCTGAATGGTTTCACCGACATAGGCCCCAACATTCGCGATCTCATCCTGACTACTTCTCGAAAGCAGCCGCACCTTCTTACCAAAATACATAATCGGGCCAATCACCAACGGGATACAAATCAGCACGACACTGGTGAGCTTGGGGTTGGTGATAAAAAGAAAGATCGTGCCCCCCACCATCATCAGAATATTGCGCAGCGCAATCGAAGCCGACGATCCGATGACAGATTGAATGAGCGTAGTATCGGTGGTGATCCGTGACTGAATCTCGCCACTGAGGTTGTCTTCAAAATAACCGGGGTGCAAATCGATAATATGGGAATAGACTGCCTTACGAATGTCCGCCGTGACCCGTTCTCCCAACCAAGACACCCAATAGAATCTAGCGAAGGTACCAATCGCCTGAAAGATTGCGATAAAGAAAAACCCTAATACAGCGGTATTGAGAGCTTCGGTCGAACCCTCGACAAATCCGCTATCGACAATGATTCTCACGTATTGAACGAGACCTAATGTCAGCCCCGCCGTGAAGACGAGAGCGACCGCTGCGATAGCAATTTGCTTCTTGTAGGGCTTTAGAAAAGAGGCGGATTTTAAGAGTAAGGATGTACTGGATTCTGGCATGCACGCAATGTAGCAACTACAGACATAAAAGCAAGGAATAGCTTAGCGATAAGTGGTGTAGCTTGGGCTAGATGACCGCCTCTTGTATCCCTCTACTAGAGAGTCGTACGCCTAGACTATGTGCAACTTGGTTATTTCTTACCCTCGCCTGACCGCCTCTCTCCTTCTCGGCGTTCTGACTTGCGACGCTCTTCCGCTAGCCAATTTTCCGCTTTCTCAGCGGACTTTCTGCGGTCTACGCGGCGACGACCGTCACTGTTTCTTTTTTCTTCAATCACAATCATTTCCTCGTTGCTTGGATTAGCACCAATCGCGGTGTCATTCGTCGTATCTCATAGGTATAGACTACGTTAATATCCCCTGTCTTTTCAATTGTCCATTTTGGGCACGAATCAAATACCACCTTGAGGTAAATCATGTCGCTATCAATGCATTCCAGCTCCATTCCCTATTTCGTTCGCTCTCTGAACAATCTATCTACAATTCTCAAGATGGGCGCTGCGCACGCTAAAGAACACGAAATAGACCCTTCAATATTTGTGACCGCTCGTCTATTTCCCGACATGTTCCCACTATCTCGCCAGGTACAAATCGCCTGTGATGTGGTCAAGGGTGCCGCTGCCAGAATCTCCGGCGTCGAGGCACCGAGCTTCGAAGACAACGAGTCCAGCTTTGAGGAACTACAAGAGCGAATTAGCAAGACCATCGAATTTCTGAATTCGGTGCCGGCTGACAAGATAAACGGAACTGAAGAAAAAGACATTAAACTGCAGGCGGGTTCGTTTGAGGTGGACTTTACCGGCGCCTCTTACCTGTCGATGTGGGCACTACCAAACCTCTATTTTCACGTCACTACAACTTACAATATATTGCGCCACAATGGTGTCGTATTAGGTAAGTTAGACTACGTTGGCGCACCTTAAGTCATAGTAAAGCAGCTATGAATCGACAGGAAATGAACCCTGTCGATTTATAGACTTGTTTAAGTTAATCACCCACAGAAGCACCGGTGAGTTTCGCTACAGCTGCAAGCGTGGTCTGGGCCGCATTCAACCCTAGCCTAAAATCCTTATCGGTAAAGTTTGTCCAAACGTCCAATGGTGAGTGCCAAGTGGGGTTCCAGCCGCCTCCGGTATGTGACCCCCGCTCATTCTCGCGCAAGCTAATCGAGGGAACTACATTCATGAACGGCGTAGAATCCGTATTCGTCATATGTGGCCCGACTGTCGCAGGATAATCAGTATTGTAAGCATCTGCCGCCGCCTTAAACACGAAGGCGAGCCGCATCGAATCATCCGCTAGATCAGAGTTGGACTGAAATTCGATATTCACGTCAGCTTCTGGGCGCTGATCCCAACTCACTGTACCGTCGGCACGCGGCGCACCATGATCCCAAAGCATCATGTCGTGCTGAATCATACCTAACCAAGTTGGCTCCGGATAATTACCAGAACCTGCAGGCTCCTCTATGCCCTGCAAGTCTTTGCGCTGCTCAACATAAGCGGACGAGCCATTGAGACCGGTCTCTTCGTTGTTCCACAGAGCAAAACGTATCGAGCGTTCCGTCTCAACTCCAGGCGCACTCATAATTCGTGCAAGCTCCATCACCAGAGCCGTACCGGAACCGTCATCGTTAACCGCCTCGTTTACACCATGACCATCCATATGAGCACTCACGATGTACATCTCATCAGGGCGCGTGCTCCCAATTTTAGTGCAATACACTTCAGACCTAGGGCCATCCACAGGTTCCTCGGCATTCAGCAATCGAATTCTTTCATCAGGCTGGGCTTCGAGGTCGCGATTCACACCAGTAGGCGAACGATAGCCATAGATGGAACTGCCACCAGGACCACTCCCATTGCGACCAACCAGACCTCCTGTTGGAGTAGTCAGATCGGGAGTGTCAGTAGCCGCTCTGCGACGGGAACCCCGTGGCGTTGTAGTAAATGTGTAGTTAATTCTTTCGACATTACTGCATCCATAGGAGATCAGCTGTTCTTCGATCCAGTCGACTGCGGCACGGTTGCGACTGGTACCTTGACGCCGATCACCAAATTGGGTCAACCCTTTAAGAGTGGTTTTATACGCTTCCAGCTCTAGTCTTGAAACCAATTCCGCCACTGGATCTTCAGCATCCTGCGCAGCGACAAGCGGGCTTAATCCAACAAATGCCGCACTGGCTATAGCGGTTGCTAGAAGTCTTAGATTGCGATTCATGATCACTCCAATAATTGTGTAAAAGGCTATGTCCAAAAATTAAAACAGGGCTAAACAGTAACTTCTGAATAAGAGAATTTCAATCTGAAATAAAGTGAGTTGACGTCTACAGTTCACGCAGCCAAATGTTTCTGAAGGATACGACCTGCCCGTGATCCTGTAGCGTGATCGGCATCCTGCCACTGCAGTCCTGCTCTCTCATTTGCCCGTATGGAGTGCAGCGAGTCGAATACTCTGGTTCTTCTGTATAAGTTGCACCGAGTATCTCGACGTTATTTAACACCAGCACGCCGTTCTGGATAACTGTCACATAGGCGGGTGACTCAAGCTCACCGGCCGCTTCATACACCGGCGCCTGAAAAAAAATATCGTAGCTCTGCCACTCACCCGGCGGTTTAGATACATTCACTAAAGGCGCATACTGCAGATAAACCGATCCCGCCTGACCATTCACATAGGTTGGGTTTTCCCAACTATCAAGCACCTGTACCTCGAAGATAGAGTTTAGAAAAATACCGCTATTCCCTCTGCTCTGTCCTTGGCCCATAATTGTGGCCGTTGGCGACCATTCAATATGCAATTGAAAATCTGCGAATGCCTGCCTTGTCTTGATAGAACCTGTACCGTTATTAACCGTGACAAAGTCATCTTCGATGATCCACGCGGCATCTTCCTCGCTACCGGCAGATTGCCATGCATCTAGATTGCTACCATCAAATAAGACGATAGCATCTGATGGCGCCTCACTATTTATCACACCGCTAATTTTTTCAGGAACTGGCGAGTAAATTTCGGCGGCATTTGCAGATTGGACGAATAATGACATCGCCAATCCAAATAATGTAATAGGGGTAACTAATTTTATCATTCGACTAGGGTTTCCTGGATGACTTCAGTATGAATCTAAGGGCTGACGAGGAGATTAGCACAGATGAAAACCCCCATAGACCGAATTTCTTCCCAGCGAGCTGTGTAGCCCGGATTCTAGCCTGAAACCTCTAATTCATTGGGCTACAGACCAAAATTAGCATTCTCGCGGCCAGCCAAAAACCCACAAATTTAAAGAGACTTTGGCTATTTCCCACGTTAAACTACAACAATTCGTAGCTGCCAACGTTATCCGGTGTATGCCTGCAATTGAGCCGGCTAGCGCTGCAGATGATAACTACACATTTTAGGCGCTTAATCATGGATGCAAATAAGTCAGGGACAGTTCTCGTCGTAGAAGACGAACCCGGCGTTCGTGATGTGGCCGTGCAGATGCTGCAATTCACAGGATTCGATGTGATCGAAGCCAGCGACGCGCAGAGTGGTCTCGAACTATTCAATCAAAACCCAGATATCGATCTGGTTTTCTCCGATGTAATCATGCCCGGCGGCACTAGCGGCATCGAGATGGCCAAGGAGATGCTTGCGCAGAAACCGCATACCCTCATCCTCCTCGCGACCGGCTATTCCGCTAAAGCAGAAGCACTCGCAAACACATCATCGCAGTCGGAGAATATCGGCGTGGTATCCAAGCCCTATGATATCAGCAAGATCCCGATACTGATCTCAGCCATGATCAGTAACGCGGCAGCAGAATAGGCACTTCAGCATAATAAGTAAGAAATTAGCGATTGCCGCCTAATCGTCAACTAGCGCTTGTTCCGCACGCATATTGCATGCCGTAACCTCAGGCAACTTCGCCATATACTTGAGCATCATCGCACCACGAATATCAGTTTTTTCGAGTAGCGATGATGATTCGTCTATGTGAAACACACGCGAAGTCGTTACCACCAAATCTTCTTCCATTGGCATAGCGCAGCGATGCACTCCAAAGCCTGTAGGTATTCGACGGGGAAGTCGGTTTCGGTACATGAATATTTCTTTGGTTTCTTCGAAATATGTATAGTCAACTATGCCGTCGCGGTTGCTGTCTCTCGCGCACATTTCATAGAGAACAAAATTGTCACAATAGAGACTGTTTACAGGACGCTCACCAAGGTAATTCCCCGCACAGCTAGCTAGAAAAACACTACTCGTGACAAGCGCTAGAACGCGCATCGTGGAAGACTGAGCTAACATAGATAATAACTTATGAACGGTGTACATCAATGAGCAGACTCGCAACTGGTTTAACTAAAGAAACTTTGTTCACAAAACTAAAGTTCGGTCGGTATTGTACGCGGGTTCTCGCGAAAGATTAAATCTAACTACTATCCAGCTATCATCTAACTGCTAGGAAAAGAGAACCGTGCACCTTCACTGTCCCCTTGAGCCGGCCATTTCTGCGTCATCGTCTTTCTGCGGGTATAGAAGCGTATCGAATCAGGACCATAGATACTGAGATCACCGAATAGCGAGCGCTTCCATCCTCCGAAGCTATGGCTAGCCACAGGAACTGGTAGTGCCACATTCACACCCACCATGCCCACCTGTATATGATCCGAGAAGTAACGCGCAGCCGCACCATCGCGCGTGAAAATACAGGTACCGTTCCCGTATTCGTGCCTGTTGATGATCGACATGGCCTGATCCAGGCTTTGAACTCGAACGACGCATAAAATTGGACCAAAAATTTCATCGGAATGAATGCTCATCGTCTCACTCACTCTATCGAACAGATTACCGCCGATAAAATACCCACCCTCGTTTCCGGCAAGCTGCAGATTACGACCATCGACAACTAATTCAGCACCTTGATCCAAACCCTGTTCTATATAGTCATTGATTCGTTCGAGCGCATCCGCGCTAATCAGCGGACCCATATCATTTTCAATGTCTGTACCAGGGCCAACCTTCAAGTCTTTCACCCGACTCGCGAGCTGGGCGACGGCCTTGTCTGCAGTTTCTTCCCCCACACAAACAGCTACCGAAATCGCCATGCAACGCTCACCACAAGAGCCATATGCCGCACCCATCAACGCGTTAACCGCGTTATCCAAATCAGCATCGGGCATGATGACGGCATGATTCTTCGCTCCGCCCAATGCCTGCACGCGCTTTCCTGTCTTACTAGCACGCTGATAGATTGATTCGGCGATCGGCGTGGAGCCAACAAAGCTCACAGCCTGAATACGCGTATCATCTAAAATCAATTCCACAACGCGCTTGTCTCCGTTGATCACATTGAATACACCATCAGGCAAGCCTGCCTCGGTAAAGAGCTTCGCAAGCAGCAGCGCAGCGCTAGGATCTCGCTCCGAAGGCTTAAGAATAAACGTATTGCCACAGGCTATCGCCATGGGGAACATCCACATAGGAACCATGGCAGGAAAATTAAAAGGCGTGATACCTGCAACGATGCCAAGCGCCTGAAACTCTGACCAGCTATCTATATCAGGCCCTGCATTCTTGGAATGCTCTCCCTTGAGTAATTCGGAAATACCGCAGGCGTATTCGACAACTTCAATACCGCGAATTAATTCCCCACGGGCATCATCCAATACCTTGCCGTGTTCGGCAGTGATCGCCTGACAGATTTCATCGATGTTCGCCTCCAGCAGCTGCTTATAGCGAAAGAGTATCTGTGCTCTCTTCTGTGGCGGCGTATTACGCCAAGCTGCGAAGGCTAAGCTAGCCGCATGAATCACCTCTTCTAGCTCTGCATCAAGCGCACAGGCCAACTTCTTCTCTACCTGCCCCGTAGCCGGATTAAATACGTCGAGCGTCTCACCGCTGCCTGCTCTCTCACGACCGCCGATGTAATGGCCAAGTAGCTCAGGTGTTTCAGTTGAACTCATGCAAAGATTCTCCTACAGCATTGATCAGGTCATCGATCTGCTTCTCGTTAACAATAAACGGCGGTGCCAATTGAATTGTGTCCCCACCCCAGCGAACATAAAAGCCTTTCTCTAAACATTTCAAACCGACCTCGAAAGGGCGACGCAGCGGCTCCCCCGGATAGTGCTCCAAGGAAATGCCGGCGGCTAAACCGTAGTTGCGAATATCTGTAACGAACGGGCTACCCTTCAATGAATGTACTGCTTCTTCGAATTTCACTGCCATGGCATTAACGTTCTCGATTAACTCGTCCTCTACCAAAACCTTTAGTGCTGCCAAACCCGCAGCACATGCAACAGGATGCGCGGAGTAGGTATAACCATGGGGAAATTCCACCATATAGTCAGGACCACCCTTCTCCATGAAGGCATCATAGATTTCAGAACCCACCACTACCGCACCCAAAGGGATCGTTCCATTCGTAATCTGCTTAGCGAGAGTCATGATGTCGGGAGTAACACCGAATTCATCAGCACCGGTCAAAGAACCCATTCGACCAAAGCCGGTGATGACCTCATCGAAGATCAATAATATGTCGTGCTTATCGCAAATCTCACGAAGCCGATTTAGATACCCAACCGGAGGTGGCAAGACACCTGCCGTGCCAGACAAAGGTTCGACGATTACGGCAGCTATATTTGATGCGTCGTGCAACAGAACCAACTGCTCTAATTCATCAGCAAGGTGCGCACCTGCTGCAGGCATACCTCGACTAAATTTATTTTCGTCCAGTAAGGTATCGCCAATATGATCCGCATCCACGGACTGGCCGAACAACTTGCGATTAAAACCAATTCCTCCCACCCCTACGCCACCATAATTTACGCCGTGATAGCCCTTCATCCTGCCTATAAATTTTGATTTCCCCGGCTGACCCTTGCTGCGCCAATAGCCGCGCGCCATCTTCAGCGCAGTGTCGATGGTTTCCGAGCCGGAGTCTGTGAAAAAAACATGGTCAAGTTTTGCGGGAGTGAGCTCTACTACTTTGTTAGCTAACTCGAAGGAAAGTTCATGACCGTATTGAAAACCTGGCGAGTAATCCAAATTGGACATCTGCGCACTTACGGCAGCGGTGATTTCTTCGCGACCATGGCCTAGGCCACAAGTCCACAGACCGGAAAGGCCATCGAATATTTTCCTACCTTCGGCATCAAAGTAATAAGCGCCCTTGGCTGAGGCCATCATTCTTGGCTGGTCTTTGAATTGTCGGTTGCCAGTAAATGGCATCCAATGCGCTTCGAGTTGCTCTCTACTCAGAGTCACGAGAATTCTCCTTTTTCATTTAGTACTTAATTGCTAGCTGCAGGCTCCGCTTGCACAGAGTCGCTGCCGTCCACCCCATGGCCAATGCTATCCAAGTCAGCTCGATACTGAGCAGCCAGCTCATCGTCGGGCCAAAGAATGGTAACGACATATCCGACTATCAGCGCAGAAAGAAAGGATGGAGGCATTGTTTCAAGCGCGACAAAAATGGGCCCAATAGTCTCCATCTCTTGTAAGACAAACTTACAGATCATCGACATAGAGAAACCGGTTATCATAGAGGCTATCGCCGCTCTCTCCGTAAAACGCGTCCAGAACAGAGACATCAGCATCATCGGACAGAACGTCGCTGCGATCCCCGCCCATCCGAAAATAACAAACCAGAAGATAGTTCTGTCCGGCGACAACACCGAAACTGTAATAGCTAGACCAAGAGAAACAACTGCGAAAACAATCGTTATAAGGCGACAGAGTCTCGCGGCCTGACCATCGGTCAAATCTGGATTTATCATCTTTGCGTAAAGATCATGAGTAACAGAACCCGCCGCCATAACTAACAATGATGATACGGTAGACATGATCGCAGACAACACCGCTGCCACATAAAGGCCAACTATTAGAGGCGGGAAGGTAAATTCCACCAACTCCGATAAAACATTCTGCGCCCCATTTCCCAGCACAGTATCCGGCTCAACGCCCTGGGTAGTAAAGATATAGCGACCAAGAACACCAATACTCACTGCCGAGAAATCAACCAAAAATGTAAACAACATCGCTACCCACTTGCCGCGATTAATCTGATCCTCGCTACGAATTGCGATAAGCCGGGCAAAGACTTGCGGTGAACCGAGAAAGCCAAGGCCGATTAACATCATGCCGATCACGACGGACACATTCATAAGTGTAAAACCACCGGCGCCCCACATGTTAACGAGACCGGGTTCGATGGCATACAGTCCATCGTAGATAGAACCACTATTAGACAGAGATAAATAAGCAACGAGAGGCAGCAACATCAGGCAGACCAGCATTACAGCTCCCTGAAACATGTCGGTCCAAGCTGCAGCTAGGAAACCTCCAGCTATGCAGTAGGTAGCAACTACCAGAAAACCGACTACGGCCCCTGTGTGATAATTCCAATCGAGAAAACTCTCGAAGGCAGAGCCGGTCGCGTCGATCTGCGCGGAGATGTAAATAAGTACAAAGATTGAAAGCGCGACCGAGGACACGAGTCGCAGCACATTCGTTTTCGACTTGAACCGGCTACCCATGTAGTCGATCACCGTTATTGAGTCGTATTTGTCTGTGAGGCGCTTAAAACGATTCGCCATCAGGAACCAAGCGACACCCACGCCAAATAATTCCCCTACTACGACCCAATAGGTGCTGAATCCCAGCATGGCACCCATACCCGTAAGACCCAACAATAACCATGCTGATTCGCCCGTAGCCTGTGCCGAAAAGGCGGCAACCCAGAAGCTCAGAGATTTTCCGCCAATCACGAAGTCACTCATGTTCTTGACGCGCTTCGACGCCAGATACCCCAGAAATATTAATATTCCGAAGTAGATAATAATCATCGAGTATTTCTCGAGCATGGAATTTTCTCTGTCGACTTCAGCTATAGGAGTACCTAGGTCGATAATACCTTTCAGGGCTAAAAGTTACACCCTAGCGATTAGGCAATGTATAAATTGGCAGCGCGTGGGTCTTTGCGCTGATTCTGGCAGAAGACTATAGTAGATCGCTCATTTCCAGATTCTACCGACGAGAGACAAGCCTATCACCGTGGTATTCCCCAGATGTCAGCACTAGTCCTTTCTGCCGTTCTATTTGCGGCCCTGCTGCACGCCACCTGGAACGCCCTGATTAAAGTTAGTGGCGACCGGCTCATCATCATGGGCGTAACTACGGCAACAACCTCACTGCTCGCTATACCGATCCTATTCTTTCTGCCCTTACCCGCAGCTGAGAGTTGGCCCTATTTAATTTTATCCGCCTGCGTACACACGTTTTATATGCTGGTACTTGTTAGAGCCTATGGCCTTGGCGACTTCGCCCAGGTTTATCCACTATCCCGTGGATCAGCTCCACTGCTTACCGCGACTTTAGGTTTCATCCTATTGAATGAGTCGATGAAGCTGTCGGAACTCTCTGGCATGTTGTTAATTGTGATCGGTATTTTCGGGCTCGCCCTCGAAACAAGTGCTGGCGTACTACAACTCTCGCGACCCGCCCTTTTCTATTCCCTGCTAACCGGACTCTGCATAACAGCTTATTCCTTGGTCGACGGGATCGGAGTTCGTCTATCGGGAAATAGCCTCAGCTTCATTCTATGGATGTTTTTTCTCGATGGTTTCCTCGTTCCTCTTATCGCATTTACGCGAAGACCTCGCGAAGTATTTTTCGCCACTCTAAAAAACGTATGGAAAACCGGCCTTCTAGTTTCCATTCTCTCAACAACTGGTTACGCGATCATTGTCTGGGCATTCAGTCAGGAGCGCATCGCCCCGGTTGCAGTCTTGCGCGAAACCAGCGTCCTGTTCGCCATGCTCATCTCGGCACTCATTCTCAAAGAGGCCTTTTCCGCTCTCCGCGTAATCATCGTATGTCTCATTCTCGCTGGCATACTCCTGCTTGGCCTCTGAAAAGAAGTAGCGAATTCTCACACTAGTTGGCCTATCCACCTCTTTCTTGACCCGCAGGGAAAGTATATTTTTTATATATATCAACGGGTTAATGTTTTGGCATGAATCGTGTAAGTCCATTAAGGAATGAGTAGTCAAATGTAACCTTAATGCATCCATTGCGTCTAACTCATACATCTAATAGTAAATAGAACTAGGTTGAGGCAAGAGATTGAGCGCATCTACTAACATCATCGACATGTTCACCAATCACAAGGTGGCTTCGAATCTGGTCATGATCATGATGATCTTGTCCGGCCTCTGGGCGGCTGACCGCATCAATACCCAACTCGACCCAAGCGTTGAGTTCCCCGTTGTAGTGATTCAAGCGAACTGGCCCGGCGCATCGGCCGAAGATATTGAGCAGCTCATCGTCGTTCCCGTCGAGCAACAGATCGCCAATATGACCGACCTAGAGAGCTACCGCTCCTTCAGTCGCAATGGCTCTGCAACGATTGTCGCCGTATTCTACTTCGACTCCGATATCAGCAAGAATCTAGACTTCGTAAAGAATCGCGTGACGCAGATTCGCAATTTTCCCGTAGACATGGAACCGATTCAGATCTCGCAAGAAATCGACTACGAAGAAATAGCGGTTATATCAATTAGTTCCGATGGGTCCCTGCAAGAACTCATGCCACTGGTTCGCGAGATGGAAGATGATCTCTATGCCCGCGGAATAGAAGAGATTCGCTTTGACGGTATGCCGGAAGAAGAGATTGCCATCCAAGTTAGCAGTAGCAGACTGCTTGAACTGGACACAAACCTAGAACAAATAGCGAACGAAGTGCGTCAGCGTAGCGCGAACTCCCCTGCCGGAACCGTTGGCAGAGGCCAAGCTGAAATGCAGCTACGCAGCTTAGATCAGAAGCGTGAGGTCGCAGAGTTCGAACAGATGCAAGTCGCAATCGAGACTGACGGTCGATTGGCCCGACTCACCGATATAGCAACTATCGAGAAGCGCCCCAAGGTCGGACAGCCGAAACTGTATCGCGAAGGTAAAGTCTCCATCGAGATGGAGTTGTACAGACTGACCAGTTCCGATGCAATTGATACGGCGCGCATCGTCAACGAGTGGATAGCGGAAACAGAACCGAATCTACCTCGCGGTGTTGAGATTCATAAGTATCAGGAGGCATGGCTGCTGCTTAAAGAACAGCTACGAGTAATCTTCGAGAATGGCACCTCTGGCCTTATCCTCGTACTAGTCACTCTATTCCTGTTCTTGAATGGCAGAGTGGGCTGGTGGGTGATGATGGGCATTCCCGTTAGCTTCCTTTTCGCTACGCTTATCTTCTATGGCGTCTTCGGCGGCAGCATCAATATCGTCGCTCTTATAGCTTTTATTATGGCACTGGGTATCGTCGTGGACGATGCCATCGTAGTCAGCGAGGACGCAGCCACCCTCTTCGAACAAGGAATGAGCCCTGCCGACGCGGCCGCAAACGGTGCCAAACGCATGCTGCTGCCAGTATTGGCCTCTTCCATGACTACGCTTGCTGCCTTCGTGCCACTCATACTTGCGGGTGGTGAAATGGGCGCGATCATCACCACGATCCCGATGGTGATGCTATGCGTGATCATTGCTTCCCTGATCGAATGTTTCTTCGTTCTGCCCGGCCACTTACGCCACGCCTTCGAGAATACCGATCGTAACAAGCCAAGCGCATTCCGAGAAAAATTCGACAGCTTGTTCTACTCATTTCGGGACAACTACTACCAACCACTACTCAATAAGTCACTCGCGGCGCCGGGCACAACACTTTGCGCCGCCCTCGCCTGCGTCATTCTTTCTATTAGCCTCATCGCAGGCGGCAGAGTCGGTCTTAATCTTGTTACCGGCATGAGCTTGGAGATGCTGGAAGCGAACGTGAAATTTTCCGCTCAGGCGAGCGAAGAAGATCGACAGGACTACATGCTGAGCCTAGAACAAGAACTCGAACGCATAGATGCCGAGAATGGTGGCACAAACATCAACGGCTATATCTCTAAGACCAACAGCGCGCGGCTGAATCAGGAACGCAAGACTGGCAGTCAGTATTCCTCTATAAGTATCGAATATGGTTGGGAGGAAGATCGCAGCATTCCCCCACAGGAATTCGTGAACCTGTGGCAGGCGGCTGTACCACCCTCTCCGTTGATCGAAGAGTTATATCTGGAGGTTCGTGGCGGCGCCAACAATGGTCGACCCGACCTAACACTCATCTTGAGTGGACGGGATATTCCAACGTTGAAGCAAGCCTCGGAGGAACTTCAGGATGCACTGGCCGCTTATCCTGGTGTCTCAAATGTCTACGACGATCTGCCATACGGAAAGGATCAACTCATTTACTCGATCAACTCTGCCGGAAAATCGCTAGGCATAACTACCGAGTCTCTCGGCCGACAGCTACGTGCAGCCTACAACGGCGGACGAGTCCAAATTTTCAATCAGAACGATTCGGAGCTCGAAGTCTCTGTCATGCTGCCGGACGATGAGCGAGATAGCCTGCACTCTCTCAAACAATTCCCAATTCAAACTCCTAGTGGCGAGCTTGTCGCAATGGGACTGATTGCCGACATCGAGAACCGCAGCGGCATAGATCTGATCAATCACAACAATGGCTTCATGTCGGTAGCTGTTAGCGCCAGTGTCGACCCACTGCAGAACAATACAGAGCAGGTAGTTGCGCATGTAACCGACAATGCCCTTACTCAGATCCGCGAAAAGTACAACCTCACTTCCGACCTAGGCGGCGCATCCAGACAGAACAAGGAACTACTGGATACATTGAAGACAGGTGCAATTCTAACTGTGATCTTTATCTATCTGATACTTGCCTGGTCATTTTCGTCCTATGTCTGGCCGCTAGCGGTAATGACTGCAATTCCTCTAGGACTAACCGGAGCGATAGTTGGACACTGGGTGATGGGGGCCGAAATTGGAGCGATGTCTCTGCTCGCCTTCTTCTCACTTACGGGAATAGTCGTGAATGACTCGATCATCTTAGTTAGCTTCTTCAGGCGCGAACTTGCGGCAGGCAAACCTTACCTCGATGCGATACACGACGCTTCGATATCGCGCTTCCGCGCGGTAATACTAACTTCACTGACGACTATAGCGGGCTTAGGACCTCTCATGTTCGAGACCTTTAGCTTGGCCATGTACATAGTGCCAATAGCTATAACCCTCTGTTTCGGCCTCGCCTTCTCAACGCTGCTAGTGTTGGTTGTTATCCCAGCGCTGATAGTGATGATAGAGAACACCAAGATCAAACTGCACGAATTGTCGCCTTTTACCAAGCTGCAATCCCATCAAGAAATCACTTCCGCCAGCGAAGCGAATATTGTCTAACAAACCAAACGGAAAAGATGATGAGCACTGAAAAATTGAAGAGCGTGATGAACCCACTAAAGAAACTCGGCAAGAAATTCACTGGGCTTCTACTGCTGGTCTTGTCGTTATTTTTGGGATTCATTATGGTCGCGACAGGACCGAGCGCAGAGCCTCTGGAAAAAACCGAGCGAGCCTGGCCGATATCCGTCATTACCGCGGCGCCTATCGATCTCCCCCCCACCCTACTCACTTATGGCAGGGTTGAGTCAAAGCAGGTAGCGAGCCTAAACACCAATATTTCCGCTCCAGTAAGCGAGGTCTTAGTGCGCGAAGGTGATCGCGTACAGGAAGGCGATCTACTTATCCAACTGGATGCAATGGAAGGGGAACTCACACTGAATGTTGCTCAGGCTAATCACGACCGCAACGCAGCGCTACTTGCTTCAGTGAAGACTGAGTTCGAATTGGCCAATACGCTAACGGCTCAATATCAAGAGCTGAATGATATCTCACAGTCGAAACTGGGACGCTCCTTGGATCTAAACAAGCAACACATGATTTCCGATGCGCTGCTCGACGAAGCAAGACGGGATGCAAGCCAGGTAAATATCACGCTACAACAACATCTTTCATTGGTGGCGAACTTTCCGAATAGAATCGCACAGCAGCAAGCTTCGGTGGACGAATCTGCCGCACGGTTAGGGCGAGCGAAACTAGACCTACAACAGACACAGATACGGGCTCCGTTCTCCGGCCGTGTAATTCAAAGCAGCGTCTCGAAGGGAGATAGAGTGCTAGCAGGCGCGACGCTCATCGAGATAGCAGACTACAGTGGGCTCGAAATCCGCGCCTCCGTTCCATCCGATATTGCCTTCAGACTGAATCAGGTAATGTTGCAAGCCCAGAATGTGCACGCTAGCGCTAGCGTCGACGGAAGTGAATTGAAGTTCGTTCTCGACAGACTGTCCGGTGATGTGAAAAGCGGCCAGAGTGGTATCGATGTATTCTTCAAAAGCAGCGCAGGGGAGAATCTGGATATTGGAAGGGTCTTGAACCTGACTGTAGACATGCCAATAGAGCCAAACGTCCTCGCGATGCCCGTATATGCATTGTATGAGAACCAGACCGTTTACCGAATCGATGAACAACGTTTGCAGGCAGTGCGCTACGAGACTATCGGAGACTATGTCACGGCAGACAATGAACTGAGGACTCTAATACGATCAGCTGAGATCAATGCAGGCGATCAACTGCTGGCCTCACAATTGCCGCGGGCAATCACTGGCCTCCTGATTGAACCTATCGCTAGTGATGGTGCCAGCCTAGGCATCAACTAGACCTATTCAATGAGCATTGATGTGAACCAAGATTAGATTGCTTGCGTAAATGCTCATATGAAACTTTATAGCTATCGAAATACAATACAAAAATGGCTAACGGCGATCGCCTGCCTGTTGCTACTCACACAAACCGCTCTCGGCCAGACTGGAAAACTCAGCATCGAACTTGAGCTGGGTTCGACATCGCAAGCCAAGAATGATGTCCAGATTCCTAATGATCTCAGTGGGACTCGATTTTCAGCAAAAGACATTATCGGCAATGGTCCTTGGACCAGCGCTCGACTAAATGGTCTCTACAACTTCAACGATAAGCACGCCCTACGCGTCGTACTCGCCCCATTCTCCTACAGTGAGACAGGTGTATCAGACATTCCGATACAGTACGAAAATCAAGCCTTCCAAGCGAACCAGCCGCTTAAAACAGATTACAAATTCAACTCCTGGCGCATAGGGTATCAATACCATTTCTATGAGCGTGAGAATCATGACATGTGGTTTGGAGTGACCGGTAAGATTCGAGATGCCGAGGTCAGCCTTCAGCAGCAGAACGTGAAAGCTACAAATGACAATGTTGGCTTCGTACCGCTACTGTATTTCGCAACCGAGTATAGGCTGAACAATAAATGGTCTGTATTCGCTGATATTGACGGTCTCGCCGGCGGCCCAGGAAGAGCATTCGATGTGAATGTGAAACTTAATTATGAGATCAACAACGATTGGAAACTTGGTATTGGCTATCGCGCTCTAGAGGGAGGCGTCGACAGCGACGACGTCTACAATTTTGCTTGGTTCAATTCTGTATTGATAAACCTGTCGCGCAAGTTTTAGAACTGCTAATTATGCTTAGCTAGATGATAGCTGTGCTATTCACTGCGCCGATTGCTCTGACTGTTGAGTCAAGTTCGGCTCCTCACTATCAGCTCCACAAGCGCTCAACAGAGTCAGCGAACTAAGCATTATTCCTAACGTCACTATTTTCATGCTTTCTCTTCCTGTATTGGCATTCTAAGCTTTTGATCAAATCACGTACCCGTATACCGCGACAAAATGACAGATACTGCCGACCATCGTAAATATATGAAAAATTGCGTGATTAAGTGGAATTTTCCGAATCGCATAAAGTATCGCACCTAGCGTATACGCCAGGCCTCCCGCCACTAACCAGCGCATCCCAGTAACAGGCATTTTTTCTATTAGCGGAACAATGGCAAACATGATTAGCCACCCCATAAACAAATACATCAGTGTGGACAGCAACCGATAGCGCCCAGTAAAAAACATCTTAAGAGTGATACCAGCTATTGCCATTCCCCAAGAAACACTAAAAATTATCCAACCAATTGAGCCTTCCAAGACAATCAGGGCGAAAGGAGTATAGGTGCCTGCGATCAGCAGATAGATACTGGAGTGGTCCATGATGCGCAAACGGCTGCGCCGCAGCGGAGAGCGGCTGCTATGGTAGATAGTGGAGGTAGCGTAGGTAATTACCAGAGAGCAGCCAAAGATCGCGACACTCACGATTTTCAATATGTCGCCACCGGGCACTGAGTGCAGCAACAAAGCCCCTAAGGCAATAATGCTCAGCACAAAGCCCAGAGCATGAGATGACACATTAATAGCTTCCTCTAGGTCGCTATATTGTGAAGTGCCTGTATCGGATTCCATGAATGGCAGTATGTCTGGAACTAGTAGAGCTGACCAGTCCCTCGCCTTCAATTCTCTGGTTTAGCGCCGACCTCTCTTTCACTAGCCACGACGCCCAAACCTTTGCTTGTTACCATGCTTGCTGCGCAAATTAGAGATAGCTATCGGCGAGTTCTATCCATATCGGAATCACGAAAAAAGCCGCTAAGGTTTGCACAGTAATAATATTTGCCATTAGGCTTTCGTTGCCGCCTAGTTGTCTGGCGAGAATATAGGCTGACGGTGGAGCAGGTAGCGCTGTTAGTAGCAATAAGATTACGGCAACAGAATTAGGTGTCTCGAACAGAAGACATGCAGCAAGAACCAGACCGGGCAACACAGCCAGCTTATTGACTACAGCTACTAGCAACTGCCAACTCTGCTCTCCTAGAGCAACGAACCGTATACCAGCGCCAACTGCCAACAGGCCTATAGGTAATGCAGGTTGGCTGAGAATTTCTATCACAGACTCGGCGAGTGAGGGAATAGTAAAGCCAGTGTAGCTAATAGCGATACCAGCTATGCAGGCCAAGACCAGTGGGTTTGTCGCAACTGAATTAATCACACGACTAAGCCTCTTCGTTCCGCCTTCGCCCCCACCCGTCAATGAAACCACACACAATACATTCACCAGCGGTATATAGACCGCGAGGCACAAAGCTGCCGTAGTTAGTCCTCTATCGCCATAGAGCACATCGATACAAGCGAGTCCTATATAGGTGTTGAAGCGAATACTCCCTTGATAGACGGAACTCAGGGATGATGAGTCGCTGCTGACAAGCTTGCGTAAGGACAGTATCAGCACTGTGATGACAAACAGCGCCAAAACGATAACCTTACTGATATCGCCGATGCTTGCCCAATCGAAATTGGAAGCCGACAAGCGCAGCACCAACAAAGCCGGAAAGAACACATAGTAGGTAAGTCGTTCCAGTTCTGACCAAACAGCCTGACTGGAAACTGGCGTACGACTGAGCAAAAACCCGAGCAGGATGATGGCAAATATTGGAGTAAGAGCACTTAAAATCATGGCGGCATACTAGCGTCACCTGCCTCGCAATACTAGCCTTCCTCTCAGCATAAGCCCTGACTAATAGCTCGCCGCTTGACAATAATTATAGCGAGAGAGATACTCCCGCCAAATCTAAAAAGGCTTATCTACCTGGGCCAAAAACAATACTTCTAAAAAAAACTAATCAGTACAGCCGGAGGAATTTTTCCTCTCTGGTTCGCAGTCCTACTTAATTCTTTCAAACCCAACACTCTTTAAAAGAGTTGAAATCGTATTCGACGCATCACTATGGAATATCTAGCAATCATTGCCTTCTCTATCACCGCTTGTGTGACTCCCGGCCCCAACAACGCAATGATAATGGCATCGGGGCTGAACTACGGCATCAGACGCAGCATGCCTCATTACCTAGGCATCATTCTTGGGTTCCCCACCATGGTGCTCGCCGTTGGCCTAGGGATAGCGCAAATATTTGAAGTGTATCCGGTGATGCATCTAGTCTTAAAGATTGCCGGTGCCGCCTATCTGAGCTACTTAGCCTACAAGATTGCGACAGCACCGGTGTCTGAATCCAACGAGAGCGAGGGCAATCCGTTTACCTTTCTTCAGGCTGCGGCTTTTCAATGGGTCAATCCTAAGGCATGGGTCTTAGCTGTTGGTGCCACAGTCACCTACACAACTCTCGGCGATGGCTATGTGTTGCAAGTAATTACCATCGGGCTAATATTCCTGGTTTTCGGAGCGCCCTGCATCATGCTCTGGCTATGGGGTGGTGCCTCGCTCAAGTCAATCATGCAAAACCCCAGCACGGTGCGGATCTTTAACATCACCATGGCGCTCCTACTCATTGCTTCTTTGGTCCCCGTATTCATCGAACTCTATCAACAATTTATCGCATAAAATAATAGTCACATTTAGGAAAAGGATAAGACACTATGCAATTTATGATTACAGCCTATGACGGCAAAGACGCAGGCGCGCTGGACAGACGTCTTTCTGTACGCGAAGCACACATCGAAGGAGCAAAGCAGCTAAAGGATTCCGGACACTTGATTGCGGGTGGCGCGATACTCGACGAAGCGGAGCAGATGATCGGCTCGACGATGTTTGTGGAGTTTGATTCAAAAGTGGAGCTAGACCTGTGGCTGGCTAGCGATCCTTATGTAACCGGCAACGTCTGGCAGGACATCAGCGTCCTGCCAATTCGTCTAGCGATTAAATAACTTATTCGCCGGGCTGAAGCCGCTCGAGCTTAAGCCCGATTGCTGTATTGGGGCCAAAGCCTTTCCAATATGTGTGATCGTCGTTCTGTTGCCCGCGGGTAACCGAATAGACCGCATCGGCGCCATCGGGAACAACATCTAGATAGGATAAACGACCTTCGATCTGCTTGAGATAGTGATCGAAATAAACTGTCGCGAAATGATCCATGATGTTATTCATGCGCGTATTATCCCAAACTGGGTCGGTGTAGTGACTCGCTCCAGATGTGTCTTCACTGTTCAGCAATTCAAATGGAACTGGATAAGGCGCACCCGCATTGTGACCTGCATTCTTATAGGTTAGCAGATAGCGATCACTGTTTACTGCGCCCTCGTAGATTGCCCGCACACCCTCCTCGTAACCCGCAACAGTGTCATTGTCGCCGGCTAGATAGAAAGTAGGCACATCGATGCCTGCAAGATCTTCGGTTCGCCAAAATCCAGAGGCCATGCCCCAGGGTGCGATCGCGAAACCCACCTTTATACGAGGATCGAGATTGGATCGGTAGTCAGGATTTCCCGTAGCGTGTTGATTGAGAAGTTCATTCGGCGGCGCCATTAGGGAACCGATTATTTCATCGCTGTATCCGCCACCCAGGTTGTTCACCAGACCATAGCCACCCATCGAGTAGCCGACAATACCCGTAGTCTCAGCATCCAAAAGGCCATTTAGAAAGCTGCCGGAATCATTTGAAAGATTGTCTAAAGTATCGAGCACGAAGCGCTGGTCCAGAGGACGATTGTAGAGAGTACTCTGAAAGGCCTGCTGGTCATCGTAGGTGCTGTCGGTGTGATCTATAGAGGCTACAACGTAGCCCTTGCTCGCAAGGTTCTCGCCTAGATGACTGATCAGGAAGCGATTACCGGGATAACCGTGAGAGATGATAACCAGGGGATAGCGAGCATCCATGCTGTTGGGCTCGGCGCCGCGAACTGCAGTACCCTGCAGAGTTGCAGTAATTGCTGGATTACGAGTTATCGCCTGATATTCACCGCCCGGTTCTTGATTTGCCGCAAGCTCCGCTGGATACCACACTTCTACGGTTAGGCTTCTATCGTAGACAGCAGTCTCGCCACCACGCTCCGTATTCAGAATATCTATTCTATCGGGATCGATGAATTCTAGAGTTCGAACACCGATATCGTAGTCGCCGAAGCTAGCCAATTCTGGCGCATCAGGTCTTACGATATCGATTCTATTTTCCTGGGCTACCACGCTGGAAGCCATACTGACTAACACTGCCACTAGTCCTACGAGTCTCATACCAATTGTCCTGTCATAATCAATCAAGCAATTCCCGCATTATGGATCGCCTAATGTTGATATGCCAGCGCTCGCTCTTCGGCAGTGTCAGTGTGTCCAACAAAGTCATGCAGTATCACGTATAGGCTCGGCACCAGGAACAAAGTAATTACCGTAGCGAAGAGCACTCCGAACGATAAAGAAATAGCCATTGGCACGACAAAGAAGGTTGCTGGGCTTGCGGTAACTATCAGCGGCACTAGTCCAGTAAATGTAGTCACTGACGTCAGGAAGATCGGTCTAAAACGCATCATTCCCGCAGTGGAAACTGCCTCGACCATACCCATGCCTTCATCGCGCAAACGATTGATGGAGACCACCAACACGAGGCTTGCGTTAACTACCACGCCACTCAAGGCGATGATGCCGAGCAGTGAAAAGAATACTAGATCTGCACCCATGATGAAGTGTCCAACGATGGCACCGATGGCGCCGAAGGGAATCACACTCATGATAATCAGTGGCTGGGTGTAAGACTTCAACGGTATCGCAAGCAAGGCATAGATAACCATCATCGCTAGAGGAAATGTGGAGAACAGCTCAGAGAGGGAACTCAGCTGCCGCTCTCCTTCGCCACCAACGACGAGCTCAACATCAAGGTCTCGGGCCCACTCAGCCTGATATTTCGCAATTATCTCGCGACGTATTTCCTCAGGCTTCACTGTTGTGCGATCGATATCACCGCGCACTGTAATCACGCGACGACCATCCTGCCTGTTGATGCTGGAGTAACTATTACCTAGCGAGAAATCGGCGATACTGAGGAATGGCACCTCGGCTCCACTAGGCGTTCTGATGAGCAAGTCTTCGAGATTACCCAGCGACTGACGCTCGTCTTCTGGATAACGCACCATGACTCGAATATCGTCAGAGCCACGTTGTATGCGCTGCGACTCTGCACCGTAGAATGCCTGGCGCACTTGTGTGGCCACATCGTTAAGGGTGAGCCCAAGCGTCTTGCCAGCCTCCAGTATTTGAATCTGGACTTCCTGCTTGCCTGCGCGGAAGGAGTCCGAAATATCGAACACACCCGGATAGCGAGCCAGTTCTGCGCGCAACTGGGTCGACGCGATCTTCAAATTTTCTTCGTCGCGGCCTTCGAGGCGATAGTTGATCGCATCGCCTGCCGAGAATGCATCGGAGACAAAGGTCAGCTCGAGCGCATCCGGAATCGTACCTACCTTTTCGCGCCATCTGTCACGAATCTCGGCGGAGCTTATCTTTCCTCGATCGAAGAAAGGAGCCAGATATAACACGACCTCGGCTACCTCACTGCTGCCAGCATTGCGATTTCCACCACCGCCGGGACCTCCGCGCGGTGCACGCCCGCCAACAATGGTTAACACACTCGCGATTACGCTTTCAGTTGATTCAGGAGCGGCTCCACTGGCCTTTAGGGCTAACAGTTCTTCTTCTAGCTCGGCGCTTAGTTCTAATGCCTTATCTTCGATTATGCTAATCGCTTCTTCGGTAATATAGCCAGGCACACCCACGGGCATGACTACTGTTCCCCAAACCGTGTCACCCTCTATCGAAGGCATAAACTGAAAGAGAACGCGCCCGGAAAGCATCAGCGCTACAGTTATGATGATCACACCGGTTGCAGCTGACCAAGCAGCATAGCGATACTTAAGCACTTTCTTCAGTGCACGCTCGTACCCGTGAGTAGCAAAGTACTCCATGCCGCTCGCTATCTTGCCTTGAAAATTCTGCCAAGCACTGACTAGGTAAGTACCCTCGAAAAGATACCCTGTAGTCTTTCTATGAGCGATGTGTCCGGGCAGAATCAGCTGCGACTCAACCAAACTCGCTATCAGACAGAACACTACAACCCCGCCAATCGCATTGAAGAATGCTCCCATCTGTCCGCCCAGCAGCAGTATTGGCAGGAAGGCAGCAATCGTGGTTAAAACACCGAAGATAACAGGTACCGAGACTTCCAACGTGCCCTCGATTGCCGCCTCCTCTGGAGAATAGCCTTTGCGTTCGTAAGCATGTATTCGCTCACCAACAACGATTGCATCATCCACGATGATGCCGAGCACGAGGATAAATCCCATTACTGTCAACGAGCTAATTGTCAGACCAATAGTGGGAAAGAGAGCCAGCGCGCCGGCAATCGCAATTGGTATGCCCGCTGCTACCCATATTGCAAGTTTAAAGCGCAAAAACAGTGCAAGGATAAGAAGTACGAAAATTAGCCCCGTGTAGGCGTTCGTGGCAACCGTACCAATTCTGTCCTGCGTCGCGACCGCCGAGTCGGTAATTACATTTAGCGTCATGCCCTCAGGTAGATTAAAATCGGCCGATGCCATCCAATTTCGAAGCGATCTCGCCGCACTTACAATGTCTTCATCGCCTACTCGAAGGACATCGATAATCGCAGAGTTTACGCCATTCAAACGTGCATCCAGATAGCCTTCTTCGAAGCCATCGTTTACCGTAGCGATCTGGCCTAGCCTCAGTTGCGTCCCGTCCGGATAGGACTGCACAACAATGTTCTCGTAGTCGTCCCCACTATAAACTTGCCCCTTCGTGCGTAGCAGAATTTCGCCAGATGCTGTACGAATAGTGCCACCCGGTAAATCCAGGGACGCACGGTCGATCGCTCGTGAGATCTGATCGAGAGTAAGGCCGTATTGTCGCAGCGTGAATTCCGACACTTCTATCGATATCTCGAATGGACGTATGTATTCGATATTAACCGATGAGATACCATCGATATCGATCATGTCGTTGCGAATATCTTCGGCGACTGCCTTTAAATTACTGTCAGCTGTTTCAGAGGTTAGCGCCAGTGTCATAACATTACCGCTAGCACTAAATGCTCTAACAATAGGTTTCTCCGTTTCAGCCGGGAATGTTGTAACGGCGTCTATCTTGCCCTTCACATCATTCAACACGCGATTTAAATCTGCACCACTTGTCAATTCTAATGTCGCATCGCAGCCGCCTTCGCGAGCTGTGCTGGTAAGACGCTCTATACTTTCCGCTCCATCCAGAGCCTCTTCTAGACGGAGACAAACAGCAGACTCTGATTCGGCTGGTGTCGCACCCAAATAGGCCACATTAACTTGGATCATACCGAAGTCGATGTCGGGAAATTCTTCCTGATTCAAACTGAAATAGGAAATTGTCCCGCTCGCCAAAAAGATCATCATCATCAGATTGGTGGCGACTGGGTTCTTAATAAACCATGTGATCGGAGTTCTCAAAGTTGACCTCTATCTCGAAAAATTTTTGCCTATTGAATTGGACTCTATTGTTAAATTACTTCCATTACTGGCTGTACTGACATGCCATTGACCACCGCCTGAATCGGCGAGATACAGATAAATTCACCCGGCAGGATGCCGCCGCTGATCAGCACGCGCTCTTCCTCCAAGCGGTAGATTTCAACATCGCGGTAGTGCATCTTATTTTCCGCATCCACTACCAATACCTGATTGTTGTTGCGAATAACTGATCTTGGCAATGCAATTAGGTCGTCAACGAGCTTGCCTTCGATAATCGCTTTCACATACAGACCAATAGGCAGAGGTATCTCGTCGTTCTCCATGGAAGAAGTGCCTGCGACGGGCTGCTTAACACGAATAATTGTTTGAACTGTGTTGCTGTTGGCATCGATGACTGCTTCGGTGCGCACGAGCTTGCCGGACCAGCTGTATTCATCACCACCGTAGAAACCCTTCAGGGTGACATTTGGCGCACGCTCTTCTGCTAATTCACCGCGCATGCCCAGAGGGACATCGAGAAAACCTACTTGACGGATAGCCAGAGGGATACGTACTTCAACCTCATCTGCGCCTAACAATACTGCGACGGTTTGTGCTCGATTGACGTACTGACCCAATTCGATATCCCGCGATTGAATAATCGCATCGAATGGCGCTCTAATATTGGCACGCTCCAGATCGAGTTCGGCCTGGCGATAACTCGCCTGAGCATCTGCCAGTCGTGCCGCATTTACATCTGCGGTTCGCTTCGCACCTTGCAATTGTGCATCACTAGCGAGACGCTTAACTGCCAATTCGTCGAGTCGATCCAATTCATTACTGGCAAAGGTCGCCTCGGCCTGAGCCTGCTGCATCGCCGCCATACTTCGCGCCTTGGCAGTCTCGTAGTCACTGCTCTCCAAACGCAGCAGTGTCTCACCCTCAGCCACGAAGCCACCGGCTTCCATCGCAGGCGAAATCCATTCAACCGGGCCCGCTACCGGCGCCGAAATGCTCGCAACCCGTGAGGCCTGCACCTTGCCCTGTGATTCCACATTTAACTGCACTGATTCGGCGCGAACTTCCGTTACCCGAACACTGACAGCAATGACCTCTGGAGCCGCCTCTTCTACTACAGTAGGCGTACGCAACAGAGCGGCCGCGATGAAAATGCAGCCCAACATGATACCAACGGGAACCAATATCCGCTTCATACCCAAGCTCCTATACTTAACTTCCGTGCTTCTAATTTTGAATTCATTTTTCTGTTCACGTTTATGTAGTTAACTACTATTAATACGCGGAAATAGATTAATTTCCTCGCTCTATCCGTCTCTAATCAGGCTCGCCTTGGCGCTTTATAGCTAACCTCAGCCTTAAACCTAATCGCTTCACCAACTGCCTCACGAAGCTCTTCAAAATGCTTTTGCATGGCTTCGCCAGCTAGCTCTCCATCGCGCTCGTTTATACTCACCCTCAGTGTCGTCAGCAGCCTGTCTATCGAGCCTTTCTTCAAATCGGGCCGAACCCCAAGCTTCATCATCTGCGCCACGAACTGCGCCTTCAGATCATTGCTTATAAGCCTAACGACTAGGTTATCCGCAATAGTCGACATGGCTTCCAGTAATTCTCGCCAACGGGGCTGCATCGCTTCAAAGTCATCAGACTGAGAAGCTAGTTCTACGACCAATTGTTGCAATTGGATGAGTTGCTCTGGCGATGCCCCATTAATGGCATTTTTGGTGGTCATGGCAGTCAATACAGCAAAAGTCTGCAAGAACTGATCGACAAGCAACGGATCCAGATGTTCGTCAAGTGCCATCAGCGGGCCAAGAACCGCTAAACTCGCGGCATTCACGCTTTGCACACGCGCTCCGCCTGGCTGGGTATGAATCAGCCCTAATTGCTCGAGTTGCGACAGTGCCTCACGCACAGCCCCGCGGCTGGCATCGAATCGCGCCGCGAGATCTCGCTCAGAGGGGAAGCGATCACCGCTTAAATAGCGCTGCCGAAGTATTTCGTCCCGCAGGATGTCAGCGATTTCATGACTAATTGTGTTACTTGAGGACATCGCTCGCCTATTATTTCAGGCGCTTAGCGCCAGAACCTGCACATTCTATTTGGTAGGACCAAATTGGTCGGACCAATATAGTGCCAAAATCCTATAGTGCAAGTCGCTGGAGACGAACCGAGCGATATATTTGCTGACCAGAAGAATCATGGGTTAGGAAGATGAAGCCCTATAGCCCCCCGCATAGAATCAGGAGATCAAATGAGGCTTTTAACTCGATTCGACGCTTCGGCGCACAGGATATGAACCGAGACTTCCATACCCGGCTGACGGCTTAAAATACCTAGTGCTACCCTAGGAAAGTTGCCGCGCCCACACTCCCGCGGACACCGGGCGCCAGCTTCAGTTTTACTCTCACTGAAAAGATGAATAAAACCGCGCCACTTGTGGTCGAAGCGGTTGTTCACCTCCAGCAAATCTGCTTAAATCTTACCTTCTTTCGCCCTATGGACCTTATTTGTCCCGGAAAACCAATATCAATAAATTTGGGCAGGGTTATAATCCCACCAACTTTACAAACAGCCCCCTCTCACGTCTAGGCAGATAGAAGAAAATTATTATATGGAACCGATAAAACAGTATCTGATCGATAATTTCGAAGGGGTTTTTGTCCTCGTCATTTTGGTATTCGTAAGCGCCATCGTATGGTTTGTAGAGTCAAAGCTGTCTTTTCTGAATTTCTTCTATCTACCGGTTCTGTTGAGTTCTTACTATCTGGGTATTCGCTCTGGTGTGTTGGGCGCATTCTTCACCTTTCTAGTTATCGCCATATTCGCCAGCATCTACCCGGATCGCTTCACGGCACCCATGGATATATTTGGCCTTTGGGCATCTGTACTCACTTGGGCTGGCTTCTTAATCCTGACAGCGGTCATCGTAGGTTTCACCCACCGCGAGTTACAGGAAAAGATGACCGAGGCACTGCGCTCGAAAGCTGAGGCCAGCGGCAACGCTGAACTACTCGAACAGACTATGACCACTATTCGAGAATTTGAATCCGAACTAGACTTTAAAGTAGAAGAAAGAACCCGAGTACTTGAAGAGAAGACGAAATCCATTCGAGCACACAAAGAGAAGGTAGAGGAAACGCTCTACTCAACCATGGATCCAGCTGTCGTAAAGCTGATGATCGAGGGACGCATCCGCACGGAGAATCGTCGTATCAGTGTGATGTTTTCAGATCTGAAGGGCTTCACCAAGTATTCTGAAGATCACTCCGCTGAGGTCGTGATCACCGAACTGAATAAATACCTAGCGGACATGGAAACCATCCTGCTCAACTACAACGCCCATATCGACAAGTATATGGGCGATGGCATCATGTCCGAATTCGGCGCCCCGATTCGTTATGAGAAACACCCTCTTCTTGCCGTGGCCTGCGCCTGGAAGATGCAGGAGAAAATGCAGCGAGCCAAGCATCCTTTCGAGCTACGCGTCGGCATATCAACGGGCGTCGCCACTACCGGCATCATCGGCGCAAAGCGCCAGTCATTTACGGCATTCGGCGACACTGTGAATTTAGCGTCACGCATAGAAGGCATGTGTGAGCCAGGCCGTGTCACAGTCGACGAAGCAACATTTAAGGAATGTAACGATATATTTGATTTCAGGCCTGTCTCTGGCCTTGCGTCCTATACACAATCGGGTAATCCCGCTCTAGTAGACGAGATTACAGCCCTGATCAAAGCGGTGGATGCTAATACCAAAGATGTCTCAATGCGTATTGAGCTGGCCCGCCTCTTAAGGGAAGCGAACGATCCAGAGCAGGCACATCTTCACTTGAAATTTGCCATGGAGCTCGAGCCCGGCAATAAAGATGTGAAAGTTGCCTATGCGGAAAACTCCTTAATAATGGAACAACAACGGGATCTCACAATCCGTGGTCGTCGCAGCACTGTCCACCTCTACGAAGTTGTCGCATTCAAGAACCCTCTCGAGAGAGCGCCGCAACTTCCGCCGCACCTACTAAGAGACTTACAAGAAAAACTAGACAAGCTCGTTACCTATCCAGAAGACTTCATCCTACCGGTTGAATGTATAGATGGCTCCGTTGGCTTCTCACGACTGACGGGTATCACAGCATTCCTAATCGCAGATCGCATGAACCTAGTCGATCAGGAGAAGCACGATATCCTCGAAGCTGGTTATCTGGCTGAGATCGGCAAGACCATCGTGCCGGAAAACATTTTGAACCGTAATGGCGGCTTAACCGAAGATGACTTCACGCATATCCATATGCACCCTAGAGAAGGCGTACGAAAGCTACGCAATGCCGGCTACGAAAATGAAAAAATGCTGGAACTCATCGAGTGTCATCACGAAAACTTCGATGGCTCTGGCTATCCTGCAGGGATTCAAGGCGAGAACATACCAATCGGTGCACGCATACTTGCAGTAGCCGAAGCCTATATCAGCTTAACCTCGAACCGGCCTTACCGTGATCCTTGGGATGGCAATGCCGCATTAACCGAGATCACCAAGTATATTCGCACCGGTAAGTTCGACCCCATGGTAGTGGACACATTGTCTGAGATCGTTGCCGAACTCGAAAAGAAATAGTCCAACACAGTAATTTAAGGAAAACTAACAATGAGAAACATTAGCCGAATTACAACAGTCGCCTTTCTGGCGATCGCTCTTTCAGCCTGCAGCCTGTTCGCACCCCAAACTGTTTGGATCGATGTGCGCACGCTAGATGAGTACAACGAAGACCACATCTCGAATACGGAACACATTCCTCACCTTGAGATCGCCACGCAAATTAGCGACCTTGATTTGGACAAGAACACACCGATCAAATTGTTTTGCCGCAGTGGCGTTAGAGCAGGTCTTGCGCTAACAGCTCTAGAAGATCTAGGCTACACAAACGTAGAGAACGTGGGCGGCATCGCAGATGCTAGGGAAGTTCGAAGTCAGTAACAACGCAGCAATCATGGGTTAGATACGCAAAAGGCCGCAGGGGAAATTCTATCCCTGCGGCCTTTTTTATTGCCTGTTACTATTTCCACCGCTGCAATTCATTGCTAAAAGTGTCATTTTAAAGCTGCGTTGCGCTCTGTTACTGCCAGCTTTGCGTGTAGTTTCGCACCAGACATGGCAAACTCGAAAAAAATAACACAATAGACGCCGTCAAGCGGCAGGAGCGATTCATGTATCTTTCTAAGAAACTGGTTATAAATATGCTTGCTGGCTGCACGCTAGCCTTGGCGGGAGGCACCGCTAATGCTGCCGATGCCGACGTTGCCGACGTTGCTGCGGCACTATCCCATTCCGATCGTCCCAGCGGCGACGCTGATGCTGACGCGAGGCGTAAGCCGGCAGAGGTGCTTGCTTTTGCAGGGCTTGAGAAAGGCATGGATGTTCTGGAGCTTGAGGCTGGCGGCGGCTATTACACAGAGATTCTAAGCCGTTCTGTAGGTGCAAGTGGCAGTGTGATTCTGCAACACGCACCCGGACTAATGGGATTCGTAGGCGATGGTATCGACCTTCGCACTGCCAACAATCGACTCTCGAATGTCACGGTAAGCATCACTCAGTTCGATGCTCTGGATGCCGCTGACAACTCAGTTGACATGGTGACCTGGATCCAGGGACCACACGAACTTGGCTTCGAACCAGACGGGAATAGCCTAGGTGATGCTACGGGTGCTTTCAGCGAAATTGCTAGAGTCTTAAAGCCGGGCGGCGTACTCGTTGCTTCTGATCATCTTGCCGCTGCTGGCACGGGAATTGAAGCAGGCGGCAGCTTACACCGTATTGCAGAGGGCTGGGTTAGAGACATGGCTGAAACTGCAGGACTGAGTTTTGTGAAAGCTTCGCCTGAACTATTAAATGCGGACGACCCGCTAACCGATGGAGTCTTTGCTCCCTCCATTCGCGGCAACACCAGTCAGTTTTTACATCTCTATAGAAAATAAACGACTAGAGTTTAGTCGGCAATTAATGATGCCAGTACGCGCCGCTGCCCCTCGAAGGGTCGGCGGCCGTGCATTACTAAGAAGTTATCCACTAGCGCCACATCACCTGTCTGCCAGGGAATATCGAAACTCAATTCGTCACCAATCTGTATCGCCTTCGCCATCGCCTCTGTGCTTATTTCCGAATCATCACCAAAGCGAATCGACTTTTCTGTTGCGTTGCGGGTATCTTTCCAACCACGAAATGCTGCAATTAGCTGATTAAAGAATACTTGTCGGCCATTGCTAGTCTCTTTTACTGCAGGCAAGACAGCGGTAGTTACCCGCAGACTTCCTTGCTCTAGCCATTCCCATTCATAGCCCAACTTTCGCAGCTTCTCTTCGGCTGCAATCTTGTCAGTCGTGCTTAGCGTACTGCGCCAGCTGCGCCCCTGGCCTGACTCTGGATCATCAATGTCCGGCATCACATTAGAATAGCGCACGCCCTTCTCTATGCAGTCTGCAACAAACTCTGGAGCCTGTTTTTCCAGTTCCTGCAACAAGATATCGGAACGGCACAATGGAGTCGCACCTCCGCTCTCGGCCGCTTGTTCACAATAGAAGAATAGCTTTGACGGGTATATTGGAGTCTGCGCCATCTCATGATGCAGAAAAATGGAAACAGAAGCTGGCGCTTCGTTTGCAGTGAAGACTCTTTCAGTTCGATTGCGGCGCACTGCATTGGACAGTGACTCAGCGTAAGTAAAATTCTCAAGGCCGAAGCTTTGAATCAAACGATCGAAGTCCTGATCCGAGTTAATTGGGAGTCCACGAAAGAGAATCGCACCATGACGAGACAACTGTTCTAACAATCGCTTTTTGTTTTCAAGAACCCACGCATCAACCTGAGCGAGCGTAGAAGAAGTATCTTCGGCGGCATAAATCAGAGGAAATACATCTTCGTAGTGTTGCTGCTGATCCAGCGCTATTTCTTGTAGAGAGAATGATGCCATTGCAGTTTAATCGTATATTGGATAGAAGGTATTGAACGCAGATTCACAGAACACACCTGGATCGTTAAAGCGTCGGTTTGTATTCAGCCCAGAGATCGCAGCCATCTCTTCGCTGTTTAGTTCGAAATCAAACAGCGCGAGATTCTCCTTAAGACGGTTTGGATTCACAGTCTTAGGAATCACCGCCGTATTGCGTTGCACACCCCAACGAAGAACGATCTGCGCTGGACTCTTATTTAGTCGCACCGCAGCAGCAATCACCACATCCTGCTCTAGAACCGATTCATTTTTCGAAGCCATGTCTAATGACACATAGGACAGTGCACCTAACGGCGAAAAGGCTGTAACTGCAATGTCATAATTCGCAGCAGCACGAATCAGACTCTCCTGAGTGAGATAGGGGTGCGACTCTATCTGCAACATGGCAGGCTTAATGTCGGCATAGGCCATCAGGTCATGCAACAGAGCGCTATTGTAATTACAGATACCGATGTTTTTTACCAGCCCCTTCTTCTGTAGGGCTTCCATCGCCTCCCAAGTTTCACTCAGAGGCACAGGGTCGATATGCATTGAAGGTTCGACGGCAGACGGATCGAACAACCATTCCGGCGGGTAACGCGTCTCGAAGTCAACAAACTGAAGAGATATAGGAAAGTGAATCAGATAGAGATCGAGATAGTCTACGCCCAGATCCTGAAGAGTCTTTTGACAGGCAGCCTCTACATGCTCAGCTCGATGATAAGTATTCCACAGCTTAGATGTAATCCAGAGATCTTCACGAGTACATAGGCCTTTAGCTAGCGCCATCTCTATGCCGCGACCCACCTCGATTTCATTGCCATAATCGGCCGCGCTATCCAGGTGCCGATAGCCAATCTCGATAGCGTCGCAAACTACGTTCGCCGTTGCGTCCTTGTCGATCTTCCAGAGCCCAAGCCCTACTGCCGGCATTGCACTGCCAGCTACTTTAATTGTCGATGTCATTCTCTATCCGTTTCTAATTCAAGTTGGGTGTGAATATTGTTCATTCAGCGATAGCCACTACTCTGAAAGCGCGGCTGTCAGTTTATGTTGTTCGATATATTCTGCTACTTCTATCAACCTGCCGCTGGCTATCGATTCTTGTGCAGCACTTGCAACGATCATTGCCCACAAGCCTTGCAGCGGCGTCGCACTGTCTACTGTCTTTCCTTCCAAGCGATCGAGGAATGCGCTGTGCTCGTAATAGGTCGCTCCGTGATGACCAGACTGTTCGATAATCGCAGGATAGCCTAACTTAGTTGTGCGCGAGGCCCCTTGCTCACCAAGATGCACTGAGACCGATGTGTCAGCTGCCTTTAGTTGCTGTAAGTCCACCTTCTCGCACGCTAACAACCTGCCCTCATCTCCACAAATCACAAGCTCCTCATAGAAGTCGGGACAAAACATGTTAAGGGTGAATGTGGCACGCACACCGTTGCTATAGTCGATAGTCACGAAACCATGATCATCGATATCGGATTTCTTACCATCCTTCTCGTAGTCCAGAAAGTTGACCGCCTGTCCGCCACTGGCATAAACGCGCTGCGGTGTAGCCCCGGCGAGTAAATTGATAAGGTCGAAATAGTGGCAGCATTTCTCAACCAGAGTCCCACCACTGTATTCGTTGAACTTATTCCACTGCTGTACTTTATCCAGAAAGGGTGGTCGGTACTCGCTCATACTGATGGTCTTGATGGCGCCTAGTGACTTGCGCGAAAGCGCCTCGTGAAAGGCTTCCACATATTGCGCCTTATAGCGGTATTGCAGACCAATCTGGATAAAAGAGGAATAGCTATTCGCCTGTTCGACGATTTGCGCCGCATCGGCTAGCGACGTCGCCATGGGCTTCTCTAGAAATATTGGTTTGCCAGATTTAAGGGCAACTTGCAGCACATCGAAATGGGTAAAATTCGGCGTACAGATAAATAACGCATCTGCGGCTGGATCCATGCACGCTGCTTCCAAATCATCGTAACGGACAAGACTGTCACTCGAATAAGTCTTGAATCCTGCCTCTGCCACATCGAGACTCTGCACGCTAGTATCGAAGATGCCGTGAATACTTGCGCGACCCAATGTCGCCGCGACACGCATATGTTCCTGTCCAATCGTGCCAGTTCCTATAACAACTAATTTATGGGAGGGTGGATCTATTCTATAGAGATACTTATCAGCATCGGGAATATGCTGCTGATTCGCAGCTGTCTCAAAGGAACGTAATCTTGGTTTTTTTGAATTAGTCATCTTCTCAAACGTCTCGTTCTATAGCGTCTACAGTGGCGCCAGAACCAGCACCCATCAGCATTAAAGCTGGCGTATCATGACGCGCAATCCACCACCAGACAAGTGCATTTATCGCGATAAGCAACATTACTAGCGGCCAGAACGCGGCACTCAAACCGTCGACCAGACCGATCGGCGAGAACAACAGATACAAACCTATAACGCAGGACATCAGGGTAGTCGCACAGGGAATAGCGAATCGCCATGGATGCATGTCGACCTTGTTATGGGCCGCGTAGGACCACGCATGTTCGCGCGGATAGAAGTGACCAATGACAAGCATGATACCCACTTCTACTAAAAACAGGATAGCGTAGAGATGCAAGAAGTGGATGCCCAGCAGATCGTTGAATGCGAACTGAAACAGACCATAGGCAATAATATGAAAAACGATGACGATCTTTGGACCCAGTGCTGGAACTCGCTTCGTGAACAAGCCAACCATAACGATTGCGATAACCGGAATATTATAGAAACCAGTAAAAATCCGAATGATCTGCCAGAGTCCTTCTGGCGCAAACTGCAACAGAGGCGCAACGATAAAAGAAAACAAGGCGATGACGATGCTGGCTATCTTCGCCACTCGCAGCAGTTGCGCATCACTTAACTCAACCTTCTTCATGGGAGCGTAAACATCGAGACAAAAAAGAGTCGCAGCGCTATTAAGCAGAGAGTTGAAAGAACTAAAGACTGCGCCCAGCAAGACCGCAAGAAAGAAACCAGTCGCGTAGACCGGCAACACATCTCGAATAAGTTGTGGGTAGGCTAGATCGATTGTCGCCAGTCCTTCGCCATACATATGGAAGGCGATCACGCCGGGTATCATCATCATGAATGGCACCAACACCTTAAAAAAACCTGAGAACAGCACTCCCTTCTGTCCCTCCGCGAGATTCTTCGCACCGAGAGTTCGCTGAATCACATACTGATTCGTGCACCAATAGAACAGATTCGCGAACAACATCCCCGTAAACAAGGTGCCGAACGGAGTCGGGTCTGATGAGGAACCGATCGCGTTAAGCTTCTGCGTGTCGGTACTGGTAATAATATTGAGACCCTCGCCTATGCTGCCACTACCCAATGCTGACAGGCCTAGCAAGGGAACAGCGATACCAATTATCAGCAGGCCGGCCCCATTCAGCGTATCAGAGATAGCCACGGCACGTAGACCGCCGAAAACTGCGTACACCGCGCCAACACAACCAATGCAAATAATAGTAAGCACCAATGCTTGAGAGTATGGAATATTAAACAGCGCAGGCACGTCGAATAATTGCAACACGGCAATCGAACCCGAATATAAAACCGAGGGGATCGTAACCAATCCATAACCAACCATGAATAGAATGACTGACATACGACGCACACCGTCATCGAATCTATCGTTTAAGAATTCCGGCAAGGTGGTGAACGCGCCAGCTAGGTAACGAGGAAGGAAAATAAATGCCATGCAGATAGTAGCGAAGGCGGCTGTTACCTCCCAAGCCATGCTACTCATATTAAAGCCGTAGGCCGAACCGTTAAGACCTATCAATTGTTCCGCGGACAAGTTGGTAAGCAACATCGAACCGGCGATGAAGATCGCACTCAAGCCTCGGCCCGCTAAGAAGTATCCATCCTTGGTACTAACCTCACCGCGAGTCTTGCTATAGGAGACCCAGGCGACGATGCCCATAAAGAAGATACAACTGAGAATTGTTAGAACGATTTCGTTGCTTGTCACTAGCAGTGTGGCCTTGGAACTGGGGTTTTGAGAAGAATCATACTAACAAGCGGAGCTGGCACTGCCAATGCAGTCATGAAGATTAGACGGTGCTAATTCTTAGCCATTTCACTGCGTAGGTATTCGATGGCGACACTAATCGACTCACCATCGACATCCACCAAGCGGTTTGCCTGACGCATCGCAGCATCGGGAATACTATCGATGAAGGAATCGATTGCCCGCAGAAATTCTGGCTGCTGCGCAGCATTTTTGGACGCCAAAAACATAGCATCGTAGGCAAGCAGCGCATTGCGCGGATCATCCAACAACAGTAAATCGTATGCCGCCACGCGACCATCTGTCGTATAGGCGCTAATTACATCAACCTGCCGCTCCGCCACTGCGGTGTACATGAGAGACACGTCGAAGGTGAGTTTGTCACCGAAATCCATCTTGTAAAGATCGCGCAAACGCAACCATTCGGTGCGGCCAAAAAACTCTAGATCAGAGCCTGCGGAAAGCTCAGCGGCGAAAGGTACCAAATCCTCTATCGATGTTACTCCCAGCTCTGCAGCTCGGTCGCGTCGCATAGCGAGTGCATACCGGTTCTGAAACCCAGTAAATCCTAGCGTAATCACATTCTGCTCTTCGAGGAACTCAGTGACACCCCTTTTAATTCCTTCCCTTCCTGGGTTACTTTCACGACCCATAAAATTTGCCCAGACTGTGCCGGTGTATTCAACGTAGAGATCCACGGTGCCATTGCGAATCGCCTCATACACCACCGCCGAGCCTAGACCCAAACGTTGTTCCACACTAAAACCTGCCTCTTCCAATTCTTCCGCTAGCAATCCGGCCATGATGTATTGCTCGGTGAAAGGCTTTCCCGCTATGACAAAATCGGCACGGGGCTGAGGTATCAGTCCATATAACGCGATGGAAATCACAATTGCGATAGCGCCATAAATGCTCATCCGAATTTTCTTCAGCCTCGATGAGTCCGTCGCCTCATTGCGCTCCTCAAGAAGCCACTGGATAGACGCAACCAAACCATCAAGCCCTACTGCCAAACCTGCCGATGCCAAACTGCCTACCGTAACTGCGACAAGATTGCGTGTTTGTAAGCCCGTAAAAATATAGTTGCCAAAACTGGTCGCCCCAACCAGTGTCGACAAAGTGGCCAAGCCAACGGTCCACACCATCGCAGTTCGAATGCCGGCAACAATTACCGGCATCGCTAAGGGCAATTTAACTTCTCGTAATATCTGGTTCGGAGACATACCGATACCCTTCGCCGCCTCAATCACCGACCCTGACACCGACTCCAAGCCGGTAACCGTATTGCGAACGATAGGCAGCATAGAGTAGAGAGTCAGCGCGATGAAAGCAGGGAGAAAGCCGATACGGCCACCAAGCAAAGCAACCACTAACGCAAGTATCGCAAGGCTGGGAAAGGTTTGAATGATGCTGACAACCGCAAGCAGCGGCCGCTTAACACGTGGCGATTGCTCCGCCCAAACACCCATGGGTACAGAGATAAGAATACCCATGGTGATAGCAGCGAGAGTCAGCAGTAAATGACCCTGAAAATAGGCCGGCAACAATATTAGTTGTTCTCGTAGATTCTCACTCATCGCGCATCAACTCCTCGAGACGCTGAGCTCGCAGCCTGGGCATGGCGACGATATCGCGCACATAGTCGTGAGTTGGATTATTCAACAATTCCTTAGGCGTTCCAATCTGTAGCACTACGCCCTCACGCATCACCGCGATACGATCGGCCAGCAAAAGGGCTTCGGTCATGTCATGAGTAACCATGACTACCGTTAGCTGCATATTTTTCTGAATGCTCTTGAATTCTTCCTGCAATTCGCTACGGGTAATTGGATCGAGTGCACCGAAAGGCTCATCCATCAACACCACTTCCGGTTGCGCCGCTAGGGCTCGAGCAACGCCTACACGCTGTTGCTGCCCGCCAGAAAGCTGCATTGGACTGCGATTGCCGTATTCATCAAAGGGGAGCCCCACCATCTCCAAACATTCTTCGCAGCGAGCACGGATATCTTTTGCCGACCACCGTAACAACTGCGGGACAGCTGCGACATTCTCAGCCACGGTTCGATGCGGGAACAGACCGATCCCTTGAAAAACATAGCCGATATTACGGCGCAGTTGCTCTGGATTCTGATCAAGCACATTGCTGCCATTAACCAGTATCGCTCCACTGCTAGGCTCTTCCAGGCGATTGATCATCTTCAAGGTTGTGGTCTTACCGCAGCCCGAGGCACCAATAAGACCGAGGAATTCACCGCGCTCAATGGTTAGGGAGGTATCTGCAACGGCGAGGGTAGCACCACCATCATATGATTTCTGTACGTGCTTTAGTTCAATCATTAGGGGCACCATACTAGCAAATAAATCCAAAGCATGTGCTCGACATGGCTACACGCGCTATCTTGAGTAGCCGAATAAAAGGGATTTAGGCCTTAAGTTCCAATTCAGAGGATTTCGCACTAGACTGAGTCGCAGCACAATAGCAAATCTATCCTGTCACACAGAACAGCAATTCCATGCATTTTTATCCGCTCAGTCACAACGCCCCAGAACTAGAATGAGGACGAGATGATGGAGAAAAATTTTTATTAGGGCGGCCCAAATAGTAAATAGCTCGAGCCGACGGAACTCAAGTAACTGGAGATGCACATGAATAATTTAACTTGTAAATGTATGGCGCTACTACTGAGTATTACACTGTGCCTAAACGCAATCGCCCAAGAGAGCCCAGCCATGTCAGAGAACGAAAAAGTTGTAAGAGAGTTTATTGCGTCCTGGTCACGACTCGATGCGAACGAACTCGCCGGCTATTTCACAGAAGACGGCACTTACCACAACATCCCTTCGTCAGCTGTCGAGGGCCGCGACAATATCCAACAATTCATTTCTGGCTTCATACGTCCCTGGGATAGCACCGACTGGGAAATCATCAGCCTATTAGCGGATGGTGATCTCGTTATGGTAGAGAGATTAGATAAGACAGTTGTTGCTGGAAGCTCGATAAACCTTCCTTGTTTTGGGTACTTCGAACTTGAAGACGGCAAGATCAAAATGTGGCGTGATTATTTCGATCTAGCAACGTATACAACAGCCCTCACCGACGCCCTACAAAGCAACTAGCAAAACACGAGAAAGCATTAGAACGTCGCCAAGGGATTCACGGGAGAACCCATACCCATCTCTATTCGCAGCGGAGCGGCTGTGAACATAAAGCTATAACGACCTAAATCTTTAGCAACAACTGCCACCCGACCAAAATCGAGATTATCGAAAATAGACACGCCGAGGGAGACTAACGCCAGACTGTGCAGGGGTAGAAACACGTTGGGTATACCGCTGGGCGCTACATCGTTCCACATATCGTGACCAATCATGGCGACGCCGCGTTCCTTCAAGAAATAAGCTACGTCAGCATGGTATCCAGCAACACCCTCAGATGTTGGCCACGCACCCAGTGCCTCGCGGCGCTTCCAACGACCAGTATAGAGAAGTATTACATCACCGGGCTCAACACGAACCCCTTGAATTTCTTCTAGCGCCAATAGATCGTCGTAGCTGATCGCAGTACCAGGCTCTAGCCAGCCCTGTTCCGTTGCCCTGCCCGGCAACAGAGTTGCGTCGAACAAAATACCACGGGTCACGATGCCATCTTTGTGTGCATTAATATCGCCACGGGGACAACCCCCTGCCGCTTCGACTTCTTGATAGGTAACACCGTTATAACCACTTCCCTCATACATGATATGGCAATCAAGCGCATCGAGGTGACTATGGATAGTCCCGTGGTAACTACCGCTGTACTCGTAGCGATCGGAGGCACCTGTAGGACTAACCCGAAGCACCTCTCGTGTTAACACCGCGGAGGCATCGACAGCAGGCTCCTGATTCACATCGTGAGCTAAAGACACAACTATGCCCTCTCGCACCAAGGATGCAGCTGCTATTCTCTTATCCGCAGTGATAAGGTTTGCCGCACCGAGTTCATCGTCATCCCCCCATCGACCCCAATTGGACAGTTCATCCATTGCTCGATGAAAGTCCGCCTCTGTTTCCAGAGGAGGATGAGATTGAGCTAAAACTAATTGAGTTGTAACGGCAATCAACAACACAGAAAGCCGTCTACAATAACTAGAGAGTCTGTTAAACGTCCTCATAATAAAATCCTATAGAACCTGCTATGGTCGAACGCGAACATATTTTTGTAACTTTCTCGGCGCCGGCTCTCCACCGTACAAATTACCTGCCGCATCAGCAGCAACAAACTCGGCACCGTTTCCGATTGTGAATCTAGGATCGCCTGTTGGCAGCTGAATGAAATAATTCACCCAGCCAAGATGCGCGTCGCCAATACGAATACCCATCTCCCAACCTGGATTCTGCACATCGTCAGACTCGGAATCTGCCACATAGATATTGTCATGCTGATCGAAGAAAATGCCGCTCGGCCTACCGAACTGGGTCCACTGCGCTAGGAACTCACCATCCTGATTGAACAACTGAAGGCGATTGTTCGAGCGATCACCTACAAATACTCGACCTCGCTGATCGATCGCGATGGTGTGCAGAGTCCTAAACTCACCTGGAGCATAACCCGGCTTTCCCCATTCTTTGATGAAATTGCCACGGCTATCGAACTTAACCACCCTGCCGTTGCCATTATTATTGTGGCCATCGGCAATAAACACATCGCCATTGTCACCCACCACTACATCTGCCGGCGCATTGAAATGATCTGTACCGCCACCGGATTCACCTGGCGTGCCAAGCACTAGCAAAACCTCACCAGTTGGTGAAAACTTAACAACCTGATGGCCACGCGCATCACCATCGGGAATGCGCGCATCGCTTACCGCGTCAGTTACCCAAACATTGCCGTTCGTATCCACATCGATACCGTGGGGCCAGATAAACATCCCGCCACCGAAACTCTCAACCACTTCACCTTCACTGTTAAACTTCAACACCGAGTCTAAATCGGAATCCATACACTCGTCGCCGAAGCGATCTGCTGCAGTAGCATCACAGCGCACAACTGCCCAAACATGTTCGCCATCAGGATCTACATCGAGATCACCAACCGCCCCTTGAATACGACCATTCGGCAACTGCGCCCAACCTTCGATAGTGGCATAGGGATTGGAATAGGCCTGCGATAAGGCAGCGCTTGATAGCATGAAGAATGGCAGGGCTAGAATAAGTCTTGGAAGTAACGACTTGGCTTGCATCATAATATTGCTCCGGTGAATATTTATTGATTTTCTTTAGTGTTTCTTACTTTTAGTTTTCTTCTAAAACGTTGTTGAGTTTTCCGCAATAGTTTCGTCTACCGAACAGGGCTCTTCCCCTGCCTCGATGATTTCGCAAAGCGGATGAATAACCGAAACTATTCGTCGATAAACCGATAACGCATGCGCACATCCTTCACCCGCCTAGTCTTGTTCTCTATAAGAGCAGGTCGAAAGTGTATATCGCGCACGGAACGCCAGATACTGCGCTTTGAATCAAGATCCTCGGGGCCGGTGGCGAGAACGTCAACCGAAGAAGCCTTGCCACTCGAACTCACCGAAAAGCTAACATCCGCATACTTGAAAGGATAGTCTTGCTGCCAGAACGGATTTTCGGATTGAGGCATCGGCGTCGAATCCAGCGCCTCTACCCAAGAGGTAAAGATACCGAGATGGATCTCCCCATCTTCTACAGAAGCAACCGGCTCGATTCGCTCTCTCACTTCAGCGAAGGCATCGGCGAATTTGAGATGCAAAGTCTGCGCTGGAATAACCATAGGACGCTCGAAGAACCAGAGCACGTCTTCTTCTGCTATGCCTGCCTCCAGCAACATATCCCGCGCATCACGGTAGCCGCGAGTGGCACTGCCTCTATCCGATAGCAATTGAAAATCAGATCGATAAATCTTCATCATCGCCTGAGCCTCTAGATCAGAATTCTCTTCGACGACATCCTGGATCTTATTGATCATCGAGTACGCATCACGGAGATAACCATCGCCAACAGGCCTACCCTTATCGACAACGGGAATAAGCGATGAATTTCCGAAAAATGATCTGGAACTGAAACTATTGCGATTCTGCCTCTCGAGACCAAAAGTCCCCTCCCGACGCACTAGCCGATCAATTGATTCAGAACCAAGCCCCTTAGATGCATTTAAAAAACGTACAAGGTGATACTCATTGTGAGCAACCTTGTACAACCAGGGCGCAGCCTCGAGACTGTCTTCCCCATAACTCTCCTCTACAATATCTTCTATCTCCTCAAACAGATCGCGGATTTCGAAAAAATTGCGCACTTGTTCTCGACGCTCCTCAATTGTAATTCGACTAAACAACCAGTCGATCTGATCCTGAATAGCTGAGAGTTGAAGTTCCGTGTTCTCGCTATCGATAGAAGTGTACAGATGACGGATATGCTCAAGCTGATCAGAGATTTCTTCCCAATTACCTAGAGCCAGCTGTGTAGTCATTATCGATTGCAGCAAGGGAATCAGATCCGGATGCTCAAAGCCCAGTTCAGTGCGCATCACTTGTAGCTGCCTGTTCTGTAACTGAGCAACCCGTTGGTAGTCTTCATTATCATTGAGCAGCTCGATCATACTCTTGAGGGGCTCGATCAGACTGGCGTGATAGGGACCGAATTCGAATTCCAAGTCTTCGATCTGGGCCTGATAGGCCTCTAGTTGTTCGGCGTTACCTACAACGCTTTCAATTAGCGCGCTATTTTCAGCGGCATGACTAGGAAGAGCTCCAAAGAAAAGCAGACCAAATAGAGCTAAGCTATTGATAGTAAATGCTATTTTTTTGCTCTTGCGTATAAGCATAAGGCTGACATAAAACTCAAAATTAGGGACTTCTCACATTAACTTGATCTCTGTCAGTTGTCGATACACACTATCCTCTACTCGTCATTGCAGAGAGTCAGTATTCGTCATGAATCGCAGCATTCTTCTCATTCTCCTACTTATAGCCTCCTCTTTCAGCGTGCAGGCGCAGATAGATCAAACCGATCTGTATGACATCGGTGGAGAATTTGCCTTCGTGCGTATTCAGTACGACAGCTACTACAGCGGCGGCTTCTATGGCGGCCCTTGGGCGACCGACTTCCCAGCTGCCGATGAGAATTTCCTGCGCGGTGTAGCGCGACTTTCCAATGTGCGCGTCATGGAAAAACCCATCGTACTGCGCTTCGACGACGATGAAATCTTCAACTATCCTTTCCTATACGCCTTGGAGATGGGTCGCAACGGTGGCATTTCTTTGTCTCCCACAGAAACCGAAAACCTTCGAGAATACTTATTGCGCGGCGGCTTCCTCTTAGTAGATGATTTCTGGGGCGAGCAACAGTGGGATGCTTTCTACCAAGATTTCTCCAAGCTGTTTCCAGACCGCGAAATCATCGAGCTGGACTCCAGCCATGAGATTTACCACACCTTCTATGATATCGATGGTGCGCAGATGATTCCTGGTCGTGGTGGTAGGAGAGGTTTCGGGCAAGCCGGAATGGATAACGCCAGCAATCACGCCATCCTAGATGACGACGGTCGAGTCATGGTGCTGATCAATTGGAACTCGGACATGGGAGATGGCTGGGAGCACACATTCGATCAGTGGTATCCCACCCAGTATGCCAATTCGGCATATCAGTTAGGCATAAATTATTTGATTTACTCGCTTACGCATTAATCTGCTGGCTCAAGCTCCGAGAGGTCTGACCCTAGTCCGGCTTACTTAGATAGACCTCAAGACTGATCTAATAAATAACCGCAAGCGCATACGTCAGTATTAGTGGCTTAATGCTTTGTCGTGCGTTTCTTTTCACTCTCTCGACATGACAATCGCGCAGGTAAAGCCTTGGAAGAGCTTAAGCTGTAATTGACACGTTTGGAGTATCTACAAACACGACTTATGCACCCTCTCTATTTGTTGGACCAGCAGACCTTCTGCGCAAAGGAAAAGGGTGGTTTGCTGCTCCCGTAACACAAACCACAATAAGCAATCCTGATTTACTGGGAAACGGCCCTATCGTCACTCAAACGCCCCCAACTATTGGCGTCATCAATTCTATTGGTGAAATCGTCACTCTGCAGGGCGTTGCATACGAAACAATAAAAATGACACTGACCTATCCTGAAGGTAGAACAATCACCTGGACGGATGTTGAATTTGGAGTAAGAGTCAGGTCGGAGACTTATCAAGGCAACTCTGAGAACCCAAGCAGTGTAGAAGTATTAACACAACTCGATCTGCCTTTTTGACAATAAAAAAAGCCCCGACCAGTTGGCTGAGGCTTTTTATTATTAGACACTGTGGTTCTGGGGTTCGATCAGCTATCCAACGACACCCGTTTCTTCAACTTGAGCATTGAGATCAAAACGATTCAGTGGCAATTGGCGCACCCGAGTTCCTGTTGCATTGAACACCGCATTAACTAGCGCTGGAGCAATACCTGGCGTGCCTGGCTCACCAGCTCCACCGATATCATATCCACTATTGATAACATGGGTTTCGATGGTCGGCGCCTCATTCATTCTTACCGCTTGGTAATCATGAAAGTTGCTTTGCACCACGGCCCCATTCTCAATAGTAATTTCACCATACAGCGCCGCAGTCAAACCGTAGATGATGCCAGATTCCAGTTGTGCCGCGATGCCGTCTGGCGCTACCGCGATACCTGGATCGATCACTGCAACAACCCTGTCTACCGACACATCACCCTCTGTCACCGTCACTTCAACAACTTGCGCGACGAGTGAGCCGAACGACTCCTGTAGCGAAATTCCGCGACCGCGCCCTTCAGGAAGCGGCCTACTCCACTGCGCCTCCTCTGCGACTCTAGTTAGTATTGCTAGATGCCTCGGGCTGTCCTTGAGTAAATCGGCGCGGAACTCGAACGCGTCTTTGCCAGCTGCATTGGCCACCTCATCGATAAACGATTCCGTAAAGAAGCCATGTTGCGAATGATCTACGCTACGCCACGCCCCGAAAGGTATGTGCACGGGACTGCTCACATACCCTATATCTTGAGCTGGAATTGCGTAGGGAATCAACGGCGCTTCGATTGGCTCATTCTTGTTGGTATAGGTATTTTCCCAGGCAAGAAGATTATCTTGCTCATCGAAGGCTGCACGAAAGCGACTCTGCACGGCAGGTCTGTAAAAATCCTGACGCACGTCTTCCTCTCGTGACCAAATGAGTTGCACAGGCCTGCCCACTTCTTTAGCAAGATATGCCACCTGCAGCGCCCAGTCAGGCCGCGCCTTACGTCCAAAACCACCACCCATGGATTGGTTATGCAAGGTGACATTTTCCGGATCCATGCCTAGTGTAGCTGCAATATCACGGCGGAAACCCAAGGGGTTCTGGCAACCTATCCAAACTTCACAGCGGCCATCACGAACGTCAGCAGTTGCGTTCAAAGGTTCCATGCAAGTGTGCGCCAAAAATGGCACGTGATAATCCGCATCAATTACTTTTGCCGCGCTTGAAAACGCTGAACTGGATTCGCCTTGGACGTGATCGGCCTGACGCTCAGTACCCGCTGAAATATCGCTATTGAATTGCGCAAAAATTCCATCGCTGGAGACCGACTCAAAACCCACTTCACTCCACTGCAATTTGAGCTCTTTGATTGCCTTATTTGCGGACCAGTAACTATCCGCAACAACCGCCACCGACTCAGAAGATAGAGTGTCACCGAGCATGTTGTTTACAGTCGTAGCAGGAATCACAATGACATCGATCACTCCATCTATAGAGCGTGCCGCACTATCATCAATCTCTACAAGGCTACCACCCGGCACAGGAGAGCGGACGACACTCGCGTAGACCATGTTAGGCAGCTGTATATCCATGGCAAATTTCACAGAACCATCCACCTTTGCAGGTATGTCGTGTCGTGGCTTGTGAGTACCAACGATTTTGTAATCCGCTGCATCTTTAAAAGTTGGTGTATAGGAAGGAGTCATTGCAGCGACTTCTGTTGCAAAGGCTGCGTAGGGCTCTCTTCTGTTTGTCGCCCCATGAATAAGATGACTTTTTTCGGTAAGCACTTCCGCTACCGGCACATCCCAAGCATCGGCGGCTGCTTGTTGCAGCATTTGTCTCGTGGCGGCACCAGCTGTACGCATAACCAAAGTACCGGTCGTGCGAACGCTCATACTGCCGCCAGTAATTTGCATGTTCAAGGTATCGGCAACCCGCATCATCATGCCGTCTACCGTTGGTATCACCAGATTTGGAAAGTCTATTCCGGCAAGAAGGTAACGTCGCCCAGCTGCATACATCGCATACTCACCGATTGCAGGTGCTTCTTCTAACTTTACTTGATCCCAGTCGGCATCGAGTTCCTCCGCCAACATTTGGCCTAACGCTGTTTGGGCACCTTGCCCCATTTCCGCATGAGGAATAACCGCCGTAATCACATTATCGCTATCGATCTTGACGTAGGCATGTACCAAGTTGGCACCCTCGTCGCCTAGCTTGGCGGCGAGATCTTTAACCTGATTACCCGGTCGCAAGGCAACACCCACAACGAGCCCGCCGCCTGCCACAATACCTGTTGTTATAAATGCGCGTCTGGTTAACTTAGACATGATTCACCTCCGCTCCGTCATAGAATAATTTCTCGTCTGCCTGAGACGCGATAGCAACTGAGTCGACGGATTTAATAGCGCTACGTATACGCCCGTACATACCACAGCGGCAGATGTTGCCTTGCATGGCGGAATCTATGTCGGAATCACTTGGGCTGGGGTTGCTAGCAAGCAGAGCCGAAGCAGACATCAGCTGCCCCGATTGGCAATAACCACATTGTGGTACCTGATGATCAATCCAGGCCTGCTGCAAAGGATGCAAATCACCCGATTCGGAACGTAGCCCTTCAATCGTCGTCACCTGCTTGCCCTCGATGGCGGAAATGGGAGTTACACATGAGCGTATAGCCTCACCTTCAATATGGACGGTACAGGCTCCACACTGTGCTATGCCGCAACCAAATTTCGTTCCGGTGAGCGCGAGTTGCTCACGAATTACCCATAGCAAGGGCTTGGATGGATCTACATCCACCGTCTGCTGAACACCATTCACCCAAAAGGAAGTACTCATCACTCTCTCCAGCAATTAAATTGAAAGGAATCGATTACGGCCGACCTGCTTGCACCATAACCACGCGCAGACCAAGCTATTTTCTAATTCCTGACATATTATGCATTAATTGTCAGAATGTCTATAATAACTGATCCAGATCACCTGACTAAACAAGCCATCCAAGATAGAATACAGGTCATGACGAAATCAAAACAAGCCTCAGTGCGAGCAAGCGCGAAAAAGAACACAGTGCTGGACACAGCGGCTGACGTATTTGCACAGTACGGCTTCAAACGCACGACTATGAATGATATTGCACAAGCCGCCGGTATCTCACGGCCCGCCCTGTATTTAATGTTCGACAATAAGGAACACCTGTTTCAGGAGCTAGCCGCCCACCGCATAAATTTGGCATTGGGAGAAGCTAAAGCCGTCTTGGCGGGAAAGGGAAGTGTGACCAACCGCTTCATTGACGCAATTATGGTGTTTGAGAAAACCTATTCTGAGCCTGTTGCTAATTCACCACACGGCGCTGAGCTAGTAGATGTGAACATGAGCTTAGCGGCAGATGTCATGACGAAAGGGAATTCAAAGCTCATAGCAGCCCTCGCGAAATTACTTAAGGATGCTGACGAATCCGGGGAAGTCAGCTTCGAGAATACACCTATGACTCATAAAGCATTCGTTGAACTTCTGCTGTCGTCCATTACTGGAATCAAGAAGAAAGCCGGCACAAAAGCAGAATACCGCAAGCAAACCCAACAAGTTGCACAAGTCTTTCTAAGCGCCATCATCAAATAAGACAATGGCAATTTAGAGCGTTCCATTCATAGCCTTTAATCAGAATGTCCTGCCCTTTTATTCTCTTTTATTTAGAACTAAGCATTGCTACTCTGGCTCCACTATTTTTATCACAGCCAATTGTGAAATCTACACGCTCGAGTAAGCAACAATGAAATTTACCCCGTTCGACCTTGAATACACGCAATCTATCTGGGAACAGAAAGTCGAGTTCAACCTCACAGAAAGCGGCGTGCACCCGATCACCCTGCAAGAACTGATCAGCGATGATGCAGGCTTACTCGATCGCCTGCTGCGGCTTGAAATCAACTATCCCCATGTGAATGGCATTCCACCACTACGTGAGAATATCGCTGCGCTTTACGAAGGGGCAGGCACAGAGAATGTGCTGGTGACTGTAGGGGCTGTAGAGGCAAACCACATCATCATGCAAACACTGCTGGAAGATGGTGACGAGCTTGCCACGCTTACGCCAACCTACAAACAAGTGTGGGGCATTGCGGCCAATAGTAATCATGCGGTCAAACCATTTCGTTTAGATCCCGATAAAGCCTGGGCATTAGATATCGAAGACCTGCATCGTCAGGTCAATGAGAAAACCAAGATCATCGCATTGGTAAATCCTAATAATCCTACCGGCCACATCCTTACTAGTGAGGAGATGAATGAAATTGTTGCCGCGGCTGACAAGGTAGGTGCCTGGATTCTAGCCGATGAAGTCTATCGCGGCGCAGAGCGAACACAGGAACAGGAGACGCCTTCTTTCTTCGGCCTGTACGACAAAGTACTCGCTGTTGGCAGCATGAGTAAGGCATACGGCTTGCCGGGCTTACGCGTCGGCTGGGTGGTTGGCCCCGCCAACACCATCGAAGATCTATGGCGAAGACACGAGTACACAGCTATCACTGCTGGAATGATCAGCAACCATCTTGCGGCACACGCCCTTTCTGAGCCGGTGCGGCCACGCCTGCGTACTCGCGCAAGGGACTATATCAAAGCGGGCTACCCTATCTTGAAGGAATGGATGGACTCCCAAGATGGCCTGTTTTCTCACACCCCACCTCAAGCCTCTGCTGTGACGTTCATTAAATACGATCTAGACATTAACTCTACTGCTCTAATGGAAAAACTCTGCACCGAGGCAAGCGTATTCGTTGGCGCCGGAGATTCTTTTGGCATGGATAAACACATCCGCATTGCCTTCGGTCAAAATAAAGAAGTGTTGGATGAAGCATTCAGCCGAATCGAAAGAACTCTGGATAGCCTGCGTTGAGTAAGATAATCACACTAGATGAGATCAAACAGATTCTACCAAGCATTGATCTGATCCCAATTATCGAACAAGGCTTCGTCGCCTACAGTGAACAGCGCTGTGTTGTACCTCCCGTGGGAGAGCTAAGCTTCGAGAATCCGCCGGCGGATGTTCATATTAAATACGGCTACATAAAGGACGACGATTTTTACATCATTAAGGTTGCTTCCGGATTCTATGACAATCCGAAGAGCGGCTTACCTTCAAGCAATGGCCTAATGCTTTTGTTCAGTTCGAAAACTGGAGAGCTGATAGCGACCCTGCTGGATGAAGGCTACCTGACGGATGTCAGAACCGGTGTCGCAGGTGCCATTGCCGCTAAACATTTAGCCCCTCAAATAGTAAATAGCATAGGCATAGTGGGCACTGGTACTCAAGCACACATGCAGCTACGTTATTTGGCGCCCGTTATCGATTGCAGGAAGTTGCAAATATTGGGCAGAACGAATGACACAATAGACTCGTTTCGAGAATATGCAGAAATGCTGGGCTTTGAAGTTTCTGTCGCGAATAGCGGCGACGAGGTTTTGAATACCTGCAATCTAGTGGTAACTACCACACCCAGCACTAAACCGCTTTTGGATCTAGAAAACTACACAGGCAACGGAATCCACATCACCGCCGTTGGCTCCGATACGCCGGTAAAACAGGAACTAACAGAACGCTCCTTGCTACGAGCGGACTTGTTGGTGGCGGACAGTCGCTCACAGTGCGAGAGTCGTGGAGAAATTCACCATGCTATCGAGGCTGGGTTAATATCCCCCAATGACATTTTTGAGCTAGGCCATCTAATCAATGGTAATTCTGTAGGGCGGAAGAATGATCAACAAATCAGCATTTGTGATCTAACTGGCGTTGCAGTTCAGGACATACAGATCGCGAAGGCTGTGTATGACGCTACTCCAAAGTAGACTCAAATCAGGGTAATCTGACCTTTTTACCAAAACTACAACTAGGCGCTTCAACTCTAGCCAAAACCTCACTTAACTTATGAATAATTATTAAGCTAGATCTAGATCTAGAATCTAACCCATCAATAATTTTTTAGATAAAAAGGAAAACAAAGTATGTCTATTGATATTACGTTTACCCTTAGCAATGATGATTTAAAACGATTCGAAGAAATCGTAAGCAGATCCAAAGAAGCCCTTGAAGATGACGACAACGCCAAACAAGTAGAAATAGCGGCTAGGGAAATGGTCAAGCAAGCTAGACAAGTAGATCTGCCAAGATTTATTGAAGAAAGAATAATGAAGTTGGAAATACTGATAAACATGGTAAGTGACACTGAATGGAATTTGGACGAAAAAGAACGAAAAGTAGTTTTGAGCGGGTTAGCCTATTTCTGTGACCCCAACGACCTTATTCCTGATCATATACCGGGAGTAGGTTTTCTGGATGATGCCATTTATGTTGAGATCATCGTGCAAGAACTTGATGCTGAAATTCGGTCTTACAGTGAATTTTTCGAATACCGTAAGGCTGAAGAAAACCGAAGAAAGAACAAAGGCCTTGATATCGCAGTTGGAAGAGAAGATTGGCTGGCAGATAAGCGCTCTGTCTTACATTCTAGAATGCGCACACGCAGAGCTGGCAGTTCAAGTAGCACAGGATGGCGTACAAGACTATTTTAAGCATGTGATAACTAGGCTAGAAGTAAAACCAGCAAGCAAGTTAACGAAAAGTGGAGTCAGGGCAAGAATACAGCACGTTTACTCTGACTCCATTTTGAACAAATAGCGAACTAAAGTAGCCTTATTCTGCCGGCTTGAAAGCCAACAACACATTGCCAGGCACCTGGCTAAAAGATCCGTAACCAGAACCTACAAACACCATGCCAGAGCCGGCGGCGATGGAATGACTGTCGATAGAACCACCATAACCCTCAACTCCATTCACGGTTTCGAAATCAACTACCGTATCGTATTGAAACAGTTGCTCGCCAGTGTCCGAGTTGAATACGAACAAACGCCCGTCGAGTCCCGCAGTGATGACTGCCCCGTCTACAGATAACGGCGTGGCAGAGAAACCATACAGCGCTTCACAGCGTCTCAGTCTTTCGCTGCGATGGTCACCACAATCCGGCTGCACCTCATAGGACCAGCTTGGCTCGCCGCTGCCTACAAAGTAAGTGTAAATGCCGGGCTGGTTATTTTCGGTCATATTGCCAGGGTCGTTGACTGTCATGAAGGCGCGTTCGGAATCTGTAGCAATTCCCCAATGGTTGCCTCCCAAAGCTGTTCCTTCACCGACCCGCTGATTCCAGACCACCGCACCCGTAACCGGATCCAAAGCCCAGAGATCACCGGATTTTTGCCCAGCAATCAACAATTCCCTTTCACCCGCCTCTACTAGGATAGCCGGACCACCGAAGTCAAAATCTACCGAGTTGGTATCGGCAAGAACGATACAGTTAGGGCCGGCGGCGCTGCAGGAGAAATTCCACATATCATTCTCAAGCGCCTGGAAGACCCAGTTTTCTGCACCCGTTTGCAGATCTAGCGCGATAACCGAATCGCTGGTGCCGGTTGTTGGATGCGAAGTATTTTCACCAGTGGTGACGTAAATCTGGCCTCGCTCTGCATCAATCGTCGGCGTGGTCCAGATGGGGGCGCCGGAGGGACCACGCTGTTTAACACCCGTGGAACTGACCATGCCATTGTATTCGGCCGTTGGCATGGTGTGGTATTCCCACAGCTTTTCGCCGGTGCGAATATTCAGCGCGGTGACTGCGCCGTGATTATCACAGCATTCAAAATTTGGATTTCCGCCAGTCACAACACCAGAACCAGAAAGTGGCACGATGATCAAATCTTCATGAATTACCGGTGTGCCAGTAATCATTGCCTGATTGTTGGATGCTTGGCCGCTAGCGACCCAATTCACTTCACCATTTTCCGCATTGATGGAATACATCAAGCCCCGCTGATCACCAAAGACCAGCGTACCCAAGCCATCGACTAGCGAGTAGGCCATTGACGAGCGCAGGCGAGTTTCAGACTCGTAGACCCACTTGGCGCAACCACTGTTAGTGTCCAACGCAAATACTTGACCAGTATCGGTAGCCGCATAAAAAATAGTTGAGCCAACGATCACCGGCGCGGCGCGCATACTGGATGTATTCGGAAAAGCGATCGCCCAAGCCAGCTCCAACGTCGACAGGTCGGCTGTGGTGAGACCGGCTTGCGTGGCATCAAGATGGCGCGGATTGTTGCCGTCAGCTGCAGTGAAGGAGAATGATAACGTCTGTTCTAAGTCCACCGAACGGCTATCCGCTGCACACATAGAAGCCATGACCCAATCCTCAACTTCCTCTTCCGCGACCTGCTCCTGAGCCAATCCAGACTGAGCAGCGGTTATGCCAACGCTTAATAGCGCAGCCAGTGACAGATAAGATTTAAATCTTGCTTGAAGACGAGAATTAAAAAACATAAGTAATGCCTGTTCGGTGAATGTTAGTTGTTAGTGTCCTTCCAATGAAAATAACCCGTCGGCGTTGCCGACTCATTGCAAGCTGAAACCCTATGCCAAAAATACAATAATTAGAGGCATTGTGCGAACTTGGAGAGGTTTAAATTTGAGATTATGCGCTTTGGTCAGGATGACCAGAAGAAGAGAGCACGAGGAATTTTAACTAGAGCCTCGAGAAGGTCTATTCTCGAGGCTCTAGTTACAGATTCGCTCTAAGGAGTTACCGTCACAGTCATAAAGGCATCGTGATAGAGACCACCGTCATCGCCACGGCCCCATAATACGTATTCGCCAGGCTCCTCGAATGTGACCGTAGTGCCGATCATGCCGTCGGAAGGAATTTCTGGCGGTGACCAAGATAAGCCCCACGCAGAGTTAGAGCCAGGACGTGTATCTTCCCATACCTTCGGCTGAGGCGGATCGAATGTCACCTTGCCAGCGCCACGATAAACATTCCAGGAAAGGAACAAGCCATTAATCTTCTGTACCGTAGGCTTCCATGGAATCCGCAGAGCCATCTGATTCTGCACCATCTCTTCGGTAGTTCCTTCACCGCCACGTGCTGCAATAGCTCGTACAGTGTCCACCATGCTTCGAGTCCTAGGCACGCCATCGTCAATCATATGTGTAGTAAAGCTCAACGGCTCGCCCACACGGACTGTGCGTACATGTTCACCATCTACAGTATCGCCTTGAAGAGTCACTACCGGTGGGATATTCGCTCTTGATTCTGGGCTTGATGTGCCAGCACCTAAAGAACCAGTCTCCGATGCGATTACCATGTTATCCACTAGGTAATCAGGCTTCAGCGTCGCATAGGCACGGCGCGTCTCACCACGGACGGTTAATTCCCAAACCATTTCACGGTCACCCCAATCGGAGGGCACGTTCACTTCGAAGGTGAAGCGATTGCGACGAGGCATAAAATGCGTAGGCTGACCGCGATCCGCCGGACCCGGCGAGAGGAAATTATTCTCACCTACCTCTACATCAATCTCCTCTTCCCAATTCTCATTCATATAACCGAACATCAAATTGAAAGTTCCATCTTCGAGTGGGCGCCAGCCTTCGTAGGCAACTTCTATGTTTTTACCGAAATTAAATGATTCGGCCTGCGCCAAATTGATGGAAACAAATGCTACTGCAGCGAGGACAAGTGCCGTCGCCTTACGAATTACTTGATTGCTAATAATCATTATTGGCCTCCCCCCTGAAGCGCAACATCATTAACAGACTCGTCGTTTGCCGATGCGTTGCCCAGTGGTTGAACCAATGGCAGTAGGCATAGAGGGCAGCCAACCACATGGTCGTTAGGACCCAAATTCAAGTTGTTGCGACGCTTCTCCATTTCAGCGAAGAACTGCTCGTCAGTCATCGTTACCCGAATACCTAGGTCGATAAACATATTTGTTACAGAGCGGTTGCCTGAACCCTGCCAGTTTCTGGAGTCCGGCACGTTAGGATTAGTCTCTGTGTTATTCATGTAACCGACGATATGCAAGATAGTGCCCTTAGGTAGCAGAGGGGCAGAATCATCGGCATAGGCATAACCACGAACCCAGTTATGGTCGTAACCTACACAGGACAATGTCTCTACGTTATAACCCCAGATCGCCTCGAGACACATGCGCTCGCCTGGAGCATGTAAGTGTGGCTCGAAGGTAGAGATCTTAGTGTGTTCGGTCAACGTAGTGTAAGCGTGAAGCTCTTGGTCTTTCTCATCGCCGCGAATACTGATATCCACACCGTTGCCTTGGGCATTGAAGAAGGCATCTTTGAATTTCGGCGCATAGCCTACTGGATGAAAACGAAAGCCAATTTCTAAGTGAGCGTCAGTATCTCGGCCGTTAGAATGCAAATGCACGGAATCGGAAACCAAGTAGCTGCCAGCAGTTAACAAGCGGCCTGCCTCTTCATCGAAGATGTCGGCGTTACGACCCACTTCGTGTACTGGCCAAGCAAGAGAAGGTCCGGTTCGGTTGCCATTCTCATCTAGGTCAGCGGTACCCCAGATCATGTGATGAAAGATGTAAGCGCCACCAACAGTATCGCGATCCTTGGCCGCCTGATTGTTGACGTCATTTACCTCAACAACCTCAACTGACTTCACCCAGCGATCTTCTGGAATATCGATGAGCATGCTGTCAATCTCGCCCCACCAGTCTGCTGTGCCAGCAAGCTTAGTAACTGTATTACTAACTAGAACCAGGTCAGGCTCGCCCGCAGTCCATTTGACACTGTCATCGAAAACAAGCGCATCAGGTGCATCTGCTTCGTCGCCCTTCGGCGTGCCACTTCGGGCCCAAGTAGAAATAGCTGCAATTTCCTCGTCAGTTAGGGAAACATCGTTCTTAAATTCTTGAATACCGATGCCTTTCTCTACATACCAAGGCGGCATAGCGCCGGCACGGTCTCGAATAGCAGTCTTGTATTCAATCAAACCAGCGAAAGGCGCTACCTGATCGAAATCTACCAATGGCATTGGGCCAACGCCACCGTCTCTATGACAGCTCTGACAGCTGCGCTGCAGGATCGGCTCAATGTCTTTATGAAAAGTAATCTGGTCTGCCTGAGCAATCGCGGCGGCTGGCGCGGCGAGTGCTATTAACAAGCCTAGTAGATTGATAAGGTTAAATTTTTGCATCACTTGGTTCTCCTTAAGACCGACCAACAACCGTCGGCAAATTTGCTCGTATACGGTTAGTAGTAGGTGGTTTTATGAAATTCTTACGGCTTTAGCGCTTTGGCAATTCATTGATATAGATTAATAAAAGAATCTAAATATACCCATATCATGCACATTGCCATTCTTGTCTGCGCACAACAAAGTCTACTGATTCGCCGATCGCCAAGTATAGTACGAGTACTGCCCCCCTCGTTAAGGAAATTGCCACGAAAACAGCGACTAATGGGCTTAAACCCTTATCGATTATTGAAATGTCTGCATATTTCAATAATCGATAAATGCTGCAGTCAAAATAAGGGCTAATTCTGACCACTCCCCTTCAATCTGCAGCCTATCCATTAGGGTATAGCAGCCAGCCTTATTCCTTAGCTCAGCCGACTATTCAGACGCCCCTGCCGTGATTAAATGAAACCGGTGAATAACCCCCTGGGAACTGGCAGAAATTGACTAGGAAAGAGCAGTGTAAGGGAGAGAGCTTCGACAGGATCAGGGAACACTGCCCCTAGAATCAAATTTACGATAGCATTGTCCGCCGTAAGTCGTGCAACTCACTGTTGGATCCGACCCCGAAATACGACCCCGAAATAAAAGGAACTAGAAATGCCGATTAGAATTCGACAACTGCTAACCCTTATCCTAGCACTCTCACTCTGGGCTAACGCTGCCGCACAAGAAATCTCCAGAGAATCTCTAGGTCGGCCCGGGCCTTATCAGGTTGCGTATTATTCCAGCTATCCGGCAGTGGCGGAATTTAGCGCAGCTACGATTTATTTTCCTGCCAACAAGGGACAGGATTTCGCAGGGATAGCCATAGCGCCAGGATTCACAGAAACGCAGGAACATATGAGCTGGTGGGGAACGCACCTTGCCTCACACGGCTTCGCGGTTTTAACGCTTGATACCAATGAGCTACGCGATGACCCCTCTACGCGTGCAGATGCCTTGATGGCTGCAATTGGGGTACTTCGTAATGAGAGCGAACGCATGGGTGGCACATTGCGAGGAAAGATCCTTACGGACCGCATGGCGATCATGGGACATTCGATGGGAGGCGGCGGCACCTTGATTGCAGCAAACGGAAACAGCGCCGAACTGAAAGCGGCCATACCTTTCACCCCCTGGCAACCGGATGGTGATTTTTCAGAGATATCAATTCCTACATTAATCATTGCCGGTGAGAATGATCGCATCGCTGCCGTGGCCGAACATGCCGCACCTCATTTCGAGAGCCTTTCCAGCGACATTCCAAAAATGTATCTCGAGGTCAAGGGTGGCAATCACTTCATCGCCAATACCGATGTTGGTGATGCTCGACTTACACCTAATATCGACGTGCATGATCTGGTGGGCGGCATGGCGGTGGCCTGGCTAAAGCTGTTTGTCGATGGTGATGAGAATTACCGCGATGCAGTGTTTGGGGAGATACCAGTAAGCGATAGAGAAAGACTATCCAAATTAGAATTTTCGGATTAGAGAATAGCGGGAACAGATATTTTTCGAGCAAAAGTCCGGCTACTCACCCGGACTCAAAACCTTGCCTGAAGTCATCGCAACACCCGCGCCATTCTGAAACGCCACCTCGCCATTTACTAACACCACTTCAAACCCTTCAGCGAGTTGCAGCGGGTCAGAATAGCTTGCTGTCGCCCTAACAAGAGTAGGGTCGAAGATAATTAAATCGGCGGCCTTGCCCACCTCAACACTACCTCTATCCGTGACGCCGAGTAGAGCTGCCGCATAAGATGTCATCTTACGCACCGCCTCTTCTAGAGTTAGTACCGCACGGTTTACTACATATTCCTCGATAATTTTCGCAAACGTGCCATGACCTCTAGGGTGGAATCCAGTAGGACTGCCATCGGAGGAGACGGTTATATTCTCATCCATCAGCAATCTAGATTGCAGCTCATCATCCATGATGAAATAAGCGCCACTGCCCCCCTGCGGGCCAATCACGTCGATAAGAATCTCCTCAAAAGGCAGACCCAATTCCTGCTCCAAATCGGCTAGTGTTTTCCCTGTATAAGGATCAGTCGCGAGCAGCGTTGCCTCAGGACCATTGCGGATCGTTATGCGATTCACCAAATATTCTTTCAGCTCCTCTCTTCGATCACGCAGCGCTACTGCAAATTCCTCATCGGTTTTCGACCAAACGGGAAACAGTAAGGCAAGGCCTGCATAGCTGGCATTGTAGGGATAAACATCCGCGCTTAACTCTATGCCTGACTGCCGCGCCCTTTCAATTATTTCTAGAATCTCTTCGGCACGCTCACTGCCCTTTCCATAGACTGACTTAAGATGAGAAATATGTACTCTTGCATAGAGACCTTGACTCAAGAGCTCATCAATAGACTCTTCTAACTGATCGTCGTCTTCATTCCGCATATGGCTCATGATGACACGATCACGACTGCCTACCACTTTTGCCATTTCAACCAATTCAGATTCAGGAGCATGCAGACCCGGATTGTATTCAAGCCCTGTACTCAATCCGAAGGCATGGTCCAGCGAGTTATTCAGAAGCCGCAACATGCGCTGAATTTGATCGGGTCCAGGAGCCGGGTCCTGTCCTATTCCTGAAAGTTCACGCAGCGTTCCATGCCCGACAAACATAGCGAGATTCACACCAATACCGTTCTCACGTACCTGCTCTACCCACTCACCTAGGTCAGCCACATTGGGACTGTCACCATCTTGGCCTAGAGTTATAGTTGTTACACCCTGAGCGAGGAAGTTTTCAAAATCGGGAGTCTCTAAGGGATCACCGTGAGAGTGAACATCTATAAACCCAGGAGCAATGATTTTCCCCGTCGCATCGATGCTGTTATTCACCTCAGCATCCAATGCCCCGGGAGCACTAATTGCAGCAATAACACCATCGTTGATATACACGTCGGCCGCTCTAGCTGAACCACCCAAGCCATCAACTAGCTGTCCATTGCTTATTACGCTATCAAACTGAAGTGCTTCGGTACTCGGTGAATCACTGCAGGCAATCAGGCCTATAGTAATAAACAAACCTAGACCTAATATCCTTATTCTCTTTGCCATTATCAATTCTCTAGTTCGCCAAACCCTTCTGGCGGTCTCCTATGCTTAGTTCTTTGTTCATACCCATAAGCCAGCTCGATTAGCAGGCCTTCTGAATAAGGGCGACCTACAATTTGCAGGCCGGCAGGCAACCTGTCCTGCCAAAAACCCATAGGTATAGTTACAGCTGGCAAGCCCGCATCTGGCGCCAGGCGTTGATTATTATCCCCACGGTATTCTTCATTAGCTCGATCGATATGAGCAGGAGGGTTTGACCAAGTTGGAAAAATAAGCGCATCTACCTGCGCCGCATCCATCGCCTCTACGGCGTTGGCGAGCAGCTCATTGCGCTGCGGATGGTTTGGCCAGGTTGGACAGGGAACTTCCCACTCATCAGGAACCACATCTAATGGATTCTGTGCATAGAAATCAAATGAGCCCCGAGTTTCTGGAGCAATTTCTCCCGTTTCCAACACCTTGTTTACATCCAATAGAGGGGGGTTCTCAAGAGATTGAAAATATTGACCCACGTCATATCTGAACCTCCCGCAGAATGGGATCTGATCACTCAGCACCTGAAAATCTTTTATCTCCAACGGGTCAACAATGATCGCGCCCGCAGCAGTTAAATCCGCAATAGCCTGAAGAAAAATTGCTTTGATTTCTGGGTCAGCGTCTTCATGATCTACCAAGGATCTAAATACTCCTAGGCGTTTTCCCTCAAGACCACCGGCATTCAAAAAATCCAGATAGTTATTTTCGCGCTTGCCGGGCAATGTTAGTGAATCAGCGGGATCGTAACCCGCCACCACATTAAATAGCCTAGTACCATCCTCAACAGTTCGTGCCATTGGCCCGGCAATATCCCTATCGAAAACTAGCGGTATTACACCATCGCGGCTAGTCAATCCGATGGTGGAGCGAATCCCGAATAATGCAAGATGAGAAGACGGCCCTCGAATAGAGTTGCCCGTATCACTACCCATTCCCGCTACGCCAAAACTAGCAGCCACTCCAGAGGCGGTTCCTCCCGAGGAGCCAGCTGGCACGAAGTCGGCATCGTAGGCATTTGCTGTACGTCCATAGGACGAGGAAACTGTTTCTCGTGGACTAAAAGCCCATTCCGCCATATTAGTTTTAGCGAGGACGATCGCGCCCGCCTCCCGTAGCTTCCTCACCATAAAAGCATCGTCCGGTGGAAAGCTGTCTAGCAAAGCGATCGACCCCCCTGTTGTAACCATGTCATGTGTATCAAAGTTATCTTTGATAAGCACAGGAGAACAAAAAAGCTCCGGCATTACTTCGTTTCTACGCACCGCCGCATCGATTGCATCAGCTTTTTCGAGTGCCTTGGAGTTGATTTGAGTAATCGCGTTTATGTTGCGGGATTTATCATAGGCCTCAATACGCTCTATGTATCCCGCCACGATTTCGTGACAGGTGAAGTCACCTTGCACGATTGCAGACTGAATATCGGCGATGGATGCTTCAACAAAATCAAATGAAGAATCTTGAGGCGCTGCACAGGCAGCGAGTGAAGCCGACAAAGCCAACGTTAGGTAACGGGGTGCGATTCTCAACATAGTCTCTTTCTCGGCATTTATGCTTCGCTTACTGACTGAGTTCTTTCGCCACGCTGTAAAGAAATTCGTATCCGCCATACAGCGACTCTTTTAGTAGCCTCTCATCCTGACCGTGTATGCGCATGTCGTTGCGATCTACGAACAACCCCGAAGTACCATAGGTGGGTATTCCTGCACGGCGCATGCGTGCGCCATCGGTTGCACCAGTAGACATTGTCGGCATAACCGTAACGCCGGGCCACATCGCCTCAGTGACGCTCTCAACCGCAGCCATGATTTCTTCAGACAATGGAGAAGGGTCGGTGATCGAGCCACCACCGCGGTACTCAACTAAGAGATCGGGGTTATCTACTACATCGATCAATGTGTTCAAGACGTCTTGAGGATTAGAGCCAGGCAACATACGCACATTTACATTCGCAACGGCGGTTTGTGGCAGCGCATTCGGCGCATGGCCACCATCTAATAAAGTTGCTACAGCGGTGGTGCGAAGCTGCGCATTGATTGCCGCCTCGGAACTCAATCTATCGAGAGAATCTTGCGGGATAGGTGATTCAAGTAGTGCACGAAAGTCAGCGGCACGCTCACCCGTGTTGATCTCAGCCTGCCGCTGAAAGCTAACGCGCATTACATCGTTGAGCTCGACCGGAAATTTAAAATCACGAATCTTTAGCAGTGCCTCGGCCAAGTCATAGATAGCATTGTCATCTCTAGGCAATGAAGAATGTCCCCCGGGGTTCTTCGCAGTTACTCGGAACGTTGCATAAATTTTTTCGGCTATCTGAATTGTGTTCGCAAGAGGCTGCCCATCTTGCAGGAGACCGTAGCCACCTTCATTGATTGCCAGCGCACCTTGTATCAATCCAGGGTGATTCTCTAAGAGCCAGCCGATGCCGTTGCTACCACCACTCTCTTCGTCTGAAGTGAGCGCCACGACGAAGTCTCTGTTAGGAACATAGCCCTCGCGCTTAAAGCGTATGAGGTTCGCAATAAAGATTGCCCCCATCGCTTTGTCATCGATAGTGCCACGACCGTAGTAGTACTCCTCGTCTTCATTGAGAACAAAGGGGTCAAGATTCCAATCGGCACGCTCTGCTGTCACCACATCCAGATGCGCCATCATCACGATGGGCTCCTTCGCGCCGGAGCCTCGCAAACGTACTACCACATTACCCTTATGTGGCAGGGCGCCGCCAATAAAGATATCTTCCGCGGGGAAACCTGCGGCCTGCAGCCACGCCGCCATGCCCTCTGCCGCGATGGTGTTGTTCTCTTCTTCCACTGTCGTCTTGTACTCGATAAGCTCTTTATATATCTCATACAGCAACTCCCGATCATCCTCCGGGATGACACGTTGCGCGTTCGCCGTCTGAACGACCAGTAGGCTCAACACCGATAGTATTGTTAGGAAATGTGCGCTTATTCGAATTCTCATTGTCTTGTTCTCACTGTATTCGTATTGCTATTCGTGAAGGGTCAATTTAACCTTACTAAGTATCGCTGTGGTTTTCTAGCATCAGGGGCTACATATGTAGCATCTTGAGCGGTAAATAGCAGACTCTTCTTCCATCAAAGTATCTGAACAGGACATATCGCAGAAATGCTGCTTTCTATTCTTATCATTACCGCATTGGTTGCCATAACTGTCGTAATTCACTACGAGGTGTTGCGACTGCTCTGGATCACTATACCAAGATTGCAGATGAAGCACCGAGTACGGGTAATCATCGGAGTTTTCGGCACAATCTGCGCTCACATCATAGAGGTTTGGATATTCGGTCTCGCCTTCTATCTGATGATTGTCTACGGCGACTTCGGTGCTCTCGAAGGCAGGTTTGATGGCAGTCTGACTGACGCCGTGTACTTCTCGTTCACAAACTATACGACTGTCGGCTACGGAGACATCGAACCCAGTGGGGAATTAAGATTCCTAGCCGGCATGGAAGCACTTACCGGCCTCTCACTTATTACCTGGTCGGCATCGTTCATGTTTATGGAAATGATGAAGTTTTGGGAAGAATAACCAGACCAGATACAAACAAGAAATCATCAAGATAAAAAGGGGCCAGCTGGCCCCTTTTTATTTATTAATTTACAAAGCCGCCTACTGCTCTTCCATCTCCAACCTGCGCGCACCGGCCAAGATACCTGGCAGACCGTAGTTGCCTTCATGACAAGCATACTCGTAGGGTTGAGTATCCGTAGCATTGAAAGCCATCTCACCGCTCCAAGCCTCTGTATAGAAAGTCGGATCTCTAACCTCAAATTCATACAGAACCTGTTCATCTGAAAAGCGGCTAAAGCGCTCTACCACTACTCCCTCTTCTGACAACGCCGCAATATTACGTGGCGCCTGCTGTGGATGCAGGTTTCTAGTCTCAACTACCAACACATCGCCATCCCAATGCGCGATCGAATCACCCAACCAAGGCTTCCAAGCATCTGGACGGTGATCTTTATCGATAGGAATGATTCGCGCATCGTGTGCCATCTCCACCATGATCATAACGTAATCGTCTGTCTGTACGATCTGATACATATTGTTGTACAGCACATTGTTCATCGGTGGGCCACCGGTGCTACCGAATCCGATAATGCAACGCTCTCCGAGTGCACGACCTTCCGGACCGTCATTACCTCCAAACTTAGCGCGATTTTCCTGACGCAGCCTAGTTCCCTCTTCGGAATAAGGAATGCGACCGCTCTCGGGATAGGTAATCCAAGAGGTCCGGTATTCACCTTTGACATAGCCAAACGCAGAACCAGGGTCTACCCAAAAGGCGTTATAGCCACGACCTTGTCCTAGATCTTTACCTGAAGGAAGCTCGCCTTGCACCTGACCGTCATCTGTAGCCTGACGTACGTTCTGATGGTGATTCGTAGTCAGTTCACCCAGTTGCTCTAGGGGAATGGTGAGTCCGATTTCTTCGTAGTTACTGGAACGCTGCATCGTGGTTAATGAGGCATTGGTCCAGAAGCCTTGCAAATCCGGCTTGCCAGAGGCAGTCCGTGCAGGCTCGTAATCTTCTGCGGCCATTACTGAACTACTGAGGGTGATTGCCGCGATGGTGATTAGTTTCTTGAACATAATCATTGTGTTAGTTCTCCGTGAGACCGATGTTCCAGTCCTGCTCTCTCTAATGAAAGCTCTATAGATGTAAGCTATTGAAATTAAACCACTACATTGCATTAATCAAGCGCTATTCGGTCTGCCGGGCCGGCCATCTGTTACAAATTGAAATGGCCTTAAAGACCTAAAGAGGGCATTGTTAGATTAACTATTCAAGCACACCACTTGAACCGATTGCGATAGACAAGCGACCTATTAGTATCGGGTAACTATTATGCACAACTTAAAAGAACGCAGCTTTAACGAATGGCTCGTTATCGAGAGTCAGCGTGGAGAAAAAGAGGCGTTCAATACATTGATTCAAAACTGGGAGCAGCGCTATTTCCTGTACGCCTTGAATCGGCTAAAGAGTCGGGACGCGGCAAAAGATGTGACACAAGAAAGCCTGATTTCCATTAGTAAGGGGCTGCGCAAATTATCCGACCCTGCGAGTTTTCCGAAATGGAGCTTCCGTATAGTAGAGAGGCGCTGCGTTGACTGGTTACGCAAAATGATACGCGAACGCGAATTCATTCAAGCACAGGAAGAACTGCCTGAGATTCCAATTCACGACGGCATCGAAGACAAATTAAGCGTCGAACAACTGTTGTCAAAGATGGATTCCAGACTAGCAATAATTCTTAGACTTTATTATCTGGAAGCATTAACAATTCAGGAAATAGCCGAAGTCAGCGATGTGCCCAGCGGCACCGTGAAGTCTCGACTTTTTTACGCACGCAAGATGATGACAAAATTACTGGAGAATGATCATGAGTGATATAGACGAGAAGATCCGCAAGGCTTTAGCAGCAGAAGATAAAAAAGCGATCGATGAGATAGATGATGGTGCCGGCCTATTCGAATTGATCGGTCTTACCTTCAAGGGGAAACAGGCATGGATGAGTTACTACATGTACCTTCTTGGACTGGTGATAACCGCCGCCTTGGTCTACTTCGTGATTCAGTATCTCGGTGCCACCGATATAAAGACCAGCTTAAACTGGGCCTTACTGATCCTCGGCTGCCTCTTCATAATTACCATGATTAAAATATTAGGCTGGCAGCAAATACAAAAGGCCGAACTGATGCGGGAGATCAAACGGCTGGAGATGCGCATTATGTTAGTCACGGAGAAAAATCAGAGGTAGGGTTCTG
>OLHJ01000022.1_pt1 | contig 86313 bp, 75 predicted proteins | sample 1609491 | NCBI WGS metagenome assembly OLHJ01 (sample SAMN05416861, study PRJEB24817) | seawater metagenome | isolation source: Sea water | place: Canada:Atlantic | collected 2013-11
GAGATGCTCAGGAGTCTCGTGGGCTCGGAGATGTGTATAAGAGACAGATTAATTAGTGTTTAGTATCACCTTCTTTAATCCAATCTGTCATTGTTGAGATATAATCGATACCTAAACCATAAGCACCACCATATCTTTTTGCAAGGTTGGTAACATCAACATATTTTCCAGCTCTAGCCCAGTCTCTATGAATTTCTAATAGATATTGCATAGAAGTAATTGGTACGACACCAGCCTGAATCATACGTGCTACTGCCATATCGTGAGCTTCTTTAGAAACACCACCACTAGCATCTGTAATAGCATAAACTTCATAGCCATCTTCAAGTGCTGATAATGCAGGAAGCGTTACACATATTTCTGTCCAAAGACCAGCAAGCACAATACGTTTTTTACCTGTTTTTTTAACTGCTTCTACAATCCTTTTGTCTTCCCAAGAGTTCATCGTTGTTCTGTCGATGTAGGTGTTTTCATTTGGAAAATACTCTTTGATATCTGAAAATAAAGGTCCACTAAAAGACTTTTCAGCAACTGTTGTGATAATGGTGTTTACATTAAATAATTTTGCTGTACCAGCTACAAGACCGACGTTATTTCGTAAGGTTTGAATGTCGATAGACTGCACGGCAAATGCCATCTGTCCTTCATGATCTATCATAATAAGAACATGATCATCTGCGTCCAAAAGGGACTTACCTGCCAAACTTGGATCATTATTTGGGTTTTGAGCAAAAACGTTCATTGTTAATGCTAGAATAAATGCGAATGTTAATTTTAATGTTTTCATTGTGTTCATTGTTTTAATTGTTTTAATTGTGTTCATCGTTGTAATTGTTTTAATTGTTTTCATTTTTAATTTAATTTGTGTCATTATTGACGGTTATACTTATTTTTATTTATAATTACTTGTTTATTAATGCATTGGCACTTCCATTAAAAGCAATTCGATATTTGAATCTGCCTTAATATCTAATTGGTTTACATCCCATAGCCCAAAGCCATCTCTTGTGTTTAAGGATTGATTATTGATTGTAGCGTCTCCATTAAGAATAAATGCGTACACACCGTTTTTTTCTGGATCATTAAGCTTATATGTTAGTGCTTTGCCTTTATCAAGATTGGTCATGTTGAACCAAGCATTTTGATGAATCCAGACACCTGAATCCTCAGAATTTGGCGATAATACTTGTTGAAATTGATTAACGCGATCTTCAACATCCAAGGTTATTTGGTCGTAACGAGGTGTTACATTTTTCTCTTTTGGGATTATCCATATTTGAAGAAATTTCACCTGTTTATCTTTGTTCTTGTTATATTCTGAGTGTGTTATTCCTGTTCCGGCACTTAATACTTGAATATCGCCAGATTTAATTACCGTGGTATTATCCATACTGTCCTTATGTTCCAAATCGCCTTCCATGGGAATAGAAATGATTTCCATATTTTGATGCGCATGAGTTCCAAATCCCATTCCTGGTGAAACCTTATCATCATTTAATACACGTAAAACACCAAAGTGCATTCTTTCTGGGTTGTGATAATTAGCAAAACTGAAGCTGTGTTTAGATTGTAACCATCCGTGGTTGGCATTGCCTCTTGTGTCTGCTTTGTGAAGTACTGTGTTCATAGTTTTATATTCTTTATTTGGTAAATGATTATAACCGAGTTTTTCGTTTTCAATTTTAGTCTTTGTTTCAGCTTTATTAATGTTTGCTAAAGCTGCCACCCCTAAAATGGATAGTGAACCACCTGCGATTGTTTTTTTTAAAAATTCTTTACGTTTCATTGTAGTTTCGTTTGGTATACATTAGGCTAAACTTGTGCCAACAATTTAACTAACTACATGTCAGGTTTTTAGATGGTATGTGCCAAAAAATATCCTTCTCATTTATTAGAAATTTCTATTATATGAGAATATTTTAACTATTTTTACACTATAATTTCTAGAAATATGAATCAGGACCAAGAAGAAGTGCTCGTAAAGGAATGGTTGATTGAAGCCTTACCTTATGAAATAATGTGGATGAATGAAGCGGGAAATATTGTCTATGCTAATGCAAAATTTTGTAAGCGCTTAGGCTACAAAAAGACTGAAATAACTAAGCTTTCCATATTGGATGTTAATTCAACAGCAACAGCAGAAAGTTGGAAAAGTCATTGGGAAATTGTAAAAAAAGATAAGGTTCATAGTTTTAAGGGAACCCATAAAAATAAAAGCGGGAAGTTTTATGAAGTAGAAATTTCTGCTCAATATTTCTCAAATAATGGAAAAAATATAATTTGTGCTATTGTTAATGATATATCGCAATCCAGTTTCTACAAAAACTTACTGGATCGCACAGAAACAATTGCCCATGTAGGAGGGTGGAAATTGAATTTACAGGATGGTTCCTTGATTGCTACGGCGGAAGCATTGCGTATATTTAATACCGATGATAAAGAGGATTTATTGCCAGGTAATATCATTCATTATTTTACTGATCCTGAAAAGGTAAAAAATTTATTGCGCGATGTGATGCGAAATGCCGCATCTTTTGATGAGATTTTAGAGACTAAAACGCAACCTGTCCGCTATATTAGATCCGTAGTTAAGCCTGTATTAAAAGGGGATAAGGTGTATAAAATAGTAGGCGTTTATCAGGATATTACGGAACAACACATTAAGGAAAAATCACTTCAACTTTATAAAGGGGTCATTGATAATGCCGAAGATTTGATCTATGTCTATAACAGAGATGGGGACTTACTACATTATAGCAATTCCTTAATCAAACAATTAGGATTTACTAAAAAACAATTAGACAATTTTAATGTTTTCGATTTGGACTCATCGGTTACTTCAGAATGGTGGTCTTCTCATGTTGATGAAATTGCTTCTAAAGGCTCCATGCGTTTTGAATGGTTAGTTGCTAGAAAAGATGGAACGAAATTCCCCGCGGATATTACTGCGAATCATATACGCTATAATAATGAAGATTTAAATTGTGCTGTGGTTAGAGATATAACTGAAAGAAAGATGCGGGATTTAAAGCTTTATGAAGCTCTTGAAGAAATAAAATCATTAAAAGTTCGTCTTGAAAATGAAAATGAATATTTACAAGAGGAAATTAGTAGCAAGATCAACTACAAAAATATCATATGTAAGAGTAATGCTTACGAAAAAGTATTGCAACAAGTAAATCAAGTAGCTCCAACAGATACTACGGTTATGATAACTGGTGAGTCTGGTACAGGGAAGGAATTATTAGCGAGCGCTATACATACCAATAGCCTGAGAAAAGACAGGCCCTTAATAAAAATAAACTGTGCAACCTTGCCAAAAGAGCTTATTGAGAGCGAGCTTTTTGGGCATAAAAAAGGGGCCTTTACAGGTGCTACCGAAAACAAAGTAGGTAAGTTTACTTTAGCAGATGGTGGTACCATACTCCTTGACGAAATAGGGGAGATGCCTATTGATTTGCAATCAAAACTTTTGCGTGTTTTGCAAGAAGGTGAATTTGATGAATTGGGTGGCACTAAAACCATAAAGGTAGATGTTAGGGTTATAGCTGCTACAAATAGAAACCTCGAAGACATGATAAAAGAAGGCGCTTTTAGAGAGGACCTATATTATAGATTGAATGTTTTTCCAATACATAACATTCCTCTTCGTGCTCGTAAGGAAGACATACCGCTTTTAGCACAATTCTTTTTAGAAAAGTACGCTGCAAAAGCAGGTAAAGCATTTAAGCGTTTATCCAAAAAAACCATAGACGTATTAATGAATTACAATTTCCCAGGCAATATAAGAGAGTTGGAAAATTTAATTGAACGCGCTGTTATAGTCGAAAGTGGCACCACATTAAACCCTGGAAGTTGGATGCCAAAAACAGAGCTTCTAACTGGAATCGATGATTTTAAATCATTTGAGGCATTGCAACGTGATTATATTATTGAAGTTTTAAATTATACCGATTGGCGTGTTAGTGGTAAAAAAGGTGCGGCTACCATATTAAATATGAAAGACAAAACCCTTTTTGCTAAAATGAAACGCTTGGGTATTGAAAAACAGATCATATTAAAGCAGTAAATAATTGGTTGAAACAATCTATATACATTTTAATTTCCTAAATGCTAATCGCTGAGAATCACGTAGAGTTAAATTTCGGGGGAATTGTACAAAGTATTCAAATTAAATATGTGCATAATATTAGCTTGTAGATAATATCCGTAATTTCCTTAAACATAATTATTAACGATATAGAACACTGGCGTGTTGCCATATCTATAATTATGTTCAATAGCCTAAAAAACGGCTATACAGAAATTACTAGTAAATGTACTATAATTAATATTATGTCAAATAGAGTTTTTAAGGAGCTGCAGCATATCTTATAATTAGCATCCCCTTTTATATTAATCGCAACGTTTTAAAATTACCAAATCAAACATTCCATCTGTATAGTTTATTTCTGCTGCCTTTATTCCTTCTAAATTAAATAAAGTATAATTAGCATCCGTATTAATTGGATCTCCTTCTTTTAAACCAGATGCCATACCAATATAAATGTTGGGTTTAAAAGAAAACACAGTTTTCCTATTTGGACCAAGTTCTTTGAATTCCGCAAATAAAAGCCCACTCCTATACACCATACAATCTACATAACCTGTTGTAAAATCGTTTTTCATTTCAAAGCAATCTAAATTTTCTGTGATGGTTTCTTTCTCAACAATCTTAGATCCCTCAGGACAAACAACAATAGCATATTGTTTTCCATACTCTACCTTTCTTCTAGCCGTAAAATTTCCCCAACTATCTTTAAAAGCGATTTCGAAATCATTAGAGAATTCAAATTGATGAGTCATCCCATTATCAAAAGGACGAAACACTTTCCCTACTGTAGCTATATCCCTGGGGGCTTTCTCATTTTCCTGAAAGATCACAAAAGATTCATGTGAAGAATCGGAATGGTTGTTTATAGTTAATGTATATATGCTCATAGTTATTATTTTTCTCCAATTTACATAAAACATAAAGCTTAGGAAATACGTATAAACACTTAAAAATTGTATTAATTTCGCAGCTATGCAAAACCCCAAAGTATCTCAATTCGAGTTTGTAGCCCTCATGGCTTTTTTAATGTCTGTTGTTGCTTTGGCAATCGATGCATTACTTCCTGCTTTAGATATAATTGGTAATTCTTTAAATACACAAGAAGCTGCAGATAATCAATTACTAATCACCATGATTTTTATAGGTCTTGGTTTTGGTCCTTTATTATTTGGTCCCATATCGGATAGTTTGGGTAGAAAACCTATGGTCTTTGTTGGTTTTGGGATTTTTATTTTAGCGAGTTTTATTTGTGTATATGCTGAAAGCCTTGAGATTATGATTCTTGGGCGTATACTACAAGGTGTTGGTCTCTCTGCACCCAGAACCATTAGTATTGCTATTATTAGGGATATGTACAGTGGGGATTATATGGCAAAAATAATGTCTTTTGTAATTGTAATCTTTTTGTTGGTTCCTATCGTTGCTCCTGCCATGGGAAAATTTATTTTAGACCATTATAATTGGGAAGCCATATTTATCTTTCAGATTGTTTTTTGCTTGTTTATCGCCTTTTGGTTTTGGAAACGACAAGCAGAAACCCTTACCGATGAAAACCGAATTCCTTTTAAAGTCAGTTTATTTACAGATGGTTTTGTAGAATTAATTCGCTATAGAAAAACCATTGCTTATACCCTTATTTCAGGTTTTGTAACGGGTTCTTTTATGGTTTATTTAAGTAGTTCACAACAAGTGTTTCAAGAACAATACGACTTAAAAGAAGCATTTCCATATATCTTTGCAGGCCTTGCTATATCTACTGGAGCCGCAATTCTCCTCAACGGTATTTTTGTTGTACGATTTGGAATGAAGAAGATTATAAATTTTGCTACCATTGGTTTTTTTGTAGTGTCACTTGTTTATATCCTTTTGTTTTGGAATAGTCCAAATCCAAATATTGAAGTACTCCTAACTTTCTTTGCTTTACAATTCTTTTTCTTAGGCTTTCTCTTCGGAAATCTAAGAGCTATTGCTATGCAGCCAGTTGGTCATATTGCAGGTATTGCTGCTGCAATTACGGGATTAATCTCCACCTTAATGGCTGTTCCAATTAGTATTGTTATTGGAAGGTATGTAGATACTACTGCTTTACCTCTATTTATTGGCTTCTCGGTTTGCTCCTTACTTTCGATATTCATTATTAGTGCGCTAAAACTAAAAGAGTCTAAAATTAAGAAAACCACATCTCTGTAAACAAAGATGTGGTCCCTAAAATTGGGGAATTAAATAACCTCAATTGCGATCATTTGAATTCGCAAAAGTAGGCTATAACCATTCTAAGAAATAATTCATCATTTCTTCTTTAAGTTCATAATGCAATTTGATATAGATTTTCATATCGTCCCGTAAGGTATTTTGTTCGTTTTGCAACCTACCGTCAATATTCTCATTATAATCTGCCAATTGCACATTCCTCATTTTCGCCTTACAACGATGCATTAATTTTGAAATCACATCCTTTTCGATCATAATCCTATTCTGAAAATTCTCTAAAGGGGTTAATGCTTTCATTCCAAATTCCCTAGAAGCTATTTCTTCTAACTTTTCTTGAAAGGTATCCATCTCATTAAAATGAAAACGCAATTCCCTTTTCCAAGTTTCTAAATTAAACTTTAAATCACTTAAATAAACTACTTTAGTCTGCATATGTGTTGGTATTTATAGTTAATAATTATTAATTTTCTTGATGTACTAATCCTTTTTGAATGTTAGAAGGCACGGGCTCAAAGGATGAAAATACGGAGCTAAAAGTCGCCCTTCCCTGTGTTAAGGAACGCAAGTCTGTAGAGAATCCATAAAGCTCTGATAAAGGTGTGTTACACTTTAATACCTGATAATGATCGTTACTTTCAAATCCTAAAATAATGGATCTTCTAGATTGTAGATCGGTCATTACATTCCCAACCATTTCTTCTGGTACTCTTACTTCTAATTCTTGTACCGGTTCTAATAATTTGGGTTTGCTATTTAAAAAGGCTTCTTTAAAAGCATGTGCTCCAGCTATTTTAAAGGAGATATCGTTAGAATCTACCGCATGCATCTTTCCATCATAAACCATCACACGAATGTCTCTTACATAGGATTTGGTTAATGGACCATCTTCCATCACTTCTAAAATTCCTTTCATAATTGCTGGGAGATAACGTAAATCGATAACCCCTCCAACGATACAATTATAAAATAATAGCTTTCCACCCCATGGTAAACTCACCTCTTCTTTTCCTCTAATATTAAATCCTTCTGGTTCGTTCATTCCTTCATGCCAAGGCTCAATTTTCATATGTACCTGAGCAAATTGACCAGATCCTCCAGATTGTTTTTTATGGCGATAACTAGCCGAAGTAGAGCGTTGTATTGTTTCTCTATATGCAATTTTTGGTTGCTCGAATATTGCCTCGATTCCGTAAACATTTTTCAAGGTCCAATTAATAGTAACCAAATGTAATTCTCCCTGGCATCCCAAAATTAATTGTCTTAGTTCTGAAGAATAATTTACCACTACGGTAGGATCCTGACTATGTATTTTTTTAAGAGCATCACTTAATTTTTCCTCATCGTTTTTATCTACTGCAGAAACCGATTTTTTAATTCTTGGCGATGGATAATTGATAGGTTTTATAGTGATGGGCTTCCCTATAGTATGTAAGGTATCATTGGTTTCGGTAAACTTTAATTTTAAAGTTGCGCCAATATCCCCTACCGTTAATTTAGTAACAGGTTCTCTTTTACTTCCGTCCATAATAAAGAGCTGATTTAAAATCTCTACCTTATCATTTCTAGAATTTTCTAGTTTATCGTTTAAATTTATTTCACCAGATTTCACTTTAAAAAAGGTTAGTTGTCCCAGATTGGGTTGGTATACCGTTTTAAATACAAATAAAGAAGTGTCTGCACTAGCTTTAGGTTCTATGGTATCTCCTTCTAAACTTTGCTCTGCTTTTAAATCGGCTGCAGCTGGTGCTACATTATCTATAAAGCCCATTAATCTTCCGGTACCCATATCGTTTAATGCAGATGCACAAAATACAGGGAATAGTTCATGGTTAAGCATTCCTGCTTTTATTCCTTGTCTAAGTTCATCTTCGTTTAAAGTTCCTTTATCAAAAAACAATTCTAATAAATCCTCATCGTTCTCTGCGGCTTTTTCTACCAACTCATTATGTAGTATATCTGCCAAATCTTTTTGGTCTTCTGGAATTTCTAATTTTTCTGGCTTCCCTCCTTCTGGTCCAAACTTATAAACCTTCATTTTTAATACATCCAAAATACATTGAGATCCATCTATTGTTAATGGATACTGTATTTGTACAGCATTATTACCTACCAACTCTCGGATGCTTTTTAGGCTATCGTCAAAATCACAAGAGGGATGGTCTATCTGGTTCACTACAAAAAGGGTAGGCTTTTGAAACTTATCGATATAATTCCATATAATTTCTGTTCCTACTTCTACACCATGTTGTCCGTTAATTACATTTACAACACTATCTGCCACACGGATGGAAGAAATAATTTCACCAACAAAATCATCCAGCCCAGGAGTATCTATAATATTTATCTTATAATTTCGCCACTCGGTATGGAGTGGCGTTGCGAAGACCGAAGTCTGTCTTTCTTTTTCTATTTCGTGGTGATCGGATACTGTGTTTTTTTGTTCTACCGTCCCACGTCTATTGAGGAGTCCAGCTTCAAATAGCATTGTCTCTGCCATGGTTGTTTTTCCACTATTATGAGCACCAACAAACGCTACATTTTTAATGTGCTTGTCATCGTATATTTTCATATTCATCAGATTTAATTAAAAGAATAAAGCTAAACAATCATCATATTTTAAAAAATGATAAATGTTAGTTTTCGTAATTAAATTAGATTTGAGGAGAGAATTCTTACGAAATCTTTTTATTTCAATCTAAAAATAAGGAATTAATTTGAAAAAAGATAATATCCTGTCTTTAAATATGCTCCCTCAGGAAAACTAATTGGATGATCTACATCGTGTTGCGTAGTATTTAAAGTTGAAAATGCTCTGGATTGCTTTTTTAAGACTCGCATATTAATTTCGAAAAAAGTTTCAGAAGAAATTCTAGAAGAACAGGAAGCTAATACTAACATCCCTCCTTTTGCTGTTAATTGTGCCCCTAATTGAGCCAATTGTTGGTATTTCTTTTCCGCTTTTTCTATTTCCTTTTTACTTTTTGCAAAAGAAGGAGGATCGATTACCACCACATCAAAAGTTTTTTTGTTGCTAATGAGTTGCTGCAATAATAAAAAGGCATCTCCAGCAAGAGTATGATGCTTTCCTTTAAAAGTATTTAGTTTTCCATTGGCAACAGCAATTTCTAATGCTTGCTTGCTAATGTCCACACTGGTTACCTCTTTGGCTCCATTGGCTAATGCATGAACCGAAAATCCACCAGCATAAGAAAATACATCCAAGACCGTTTTTCCTTTAGAGAGCTCCCCTACTCGTTTTCTATTTTCTCTATGATCTAGAAAATAGCCTGTTTTATGGCCTTTAATTACATTGGCAGAAAATTGTACACCATGCTCCACAAAGTAAACCACCTCCTCTTTTAATTCCCCATAAAGAACTTGCCCTTCATAAAGTCCGTAAGAATCCTTCTGTTGCTGCAAATTTCTGCTTAACCGCAATACTATAGTCTCACAAGAGCTTAGTTCTAATAAGTGCTTTAAAATAGGTTCTAAATAAGGAAACCAAATGGCAGCGTATAATTTAACCACCAATACCTTATTATAAACATCAGCTATAAAGCTTGGAAAACCATCATTTTCGCCAAAAAGCAATCGATAGCTATTGGTATTTGTTTCTAATAAGGGAATACGAATAGCATATGCACGATTTATTTTTTCTTTAAAAAAAGCTTCGTCTATAGAAATTCCACCATCGCTATAAAGCATTTTAATACGAATGGGAGAATCTGGGTCGTATAAACCCACTCCTATCGCTTTATTCTTAGTATGACTAAAGATAATAGCTATATCGCCTGATTTCCCTTCCTTATTAATCTTTTCAATACTATCCTCAAAAATCCAAGGGTGATTGCTGCGTAGACTTCGTTCACCGGTAGCGGTAAGTTTTACTGCTAATCTTTGGGGCTCTATGGATGGTAAATTATTAATATCTAATTCGATTTTTAGTGGAGTTCAAAACTACAGAAAATTGCATAGCATATATACAATTCTAGTATTAATATTCTAAAGAAAATGAATGTTTAGTAAATTCTTAGAATCTATTTCTAATTAGATTTTTACCAGTTTTTTGATGGTGTATTCTTTTGTATCTGTATTTTTAATTTGCACAAAATATAGTCCATTTTTTAAGCCACTAACATCTTCTTGATGACCTGTTTTTGGGTTTGTATTCCTAATGAGTTTTCCGTTGATATCAAAAATGAAAAGCTGATAGGAACCTTCTGGTAAATTCAAAGAAAAAATAGTGGAAGTTGGATTCGGGAAAAGTTTAACTTTTGCTATATTATTCACATCTTCAATACCCGTTATTAATGGGATAATAATTAACTCCCCATTATCATCAAAGGGATCTGACCATTGTTCTGCAGTATAAACATTATCACCTGTTAAGGTTTCTAAAAAAGCTATAAGCGCTTCTTTTTGTTGTAATGTTAAGTCTAGGTCATTTTCTGGACCAAATAAACGAGAATCTAATTGTGGATTTTCATCTGTTTCAACCAAATCATTATAATGATTTACAACATCCATTAGGCTATTTAAACTACCATCGTGCATTATAGGTCCATTAAGAACTCCTTGAGGATTAACTAAATCTCTTAAGGTAGGAGCTTTTGTGTTAAATAAATCTACTTCCTCTTCCTCACCAATTACTCCAACTATACCATTATTAAGGGTGTTTGAAGTAATGCTAATTTCTGAACCGGTATGGCATCTAAAACAACCAGCTCCACCATTAAATGGAGAATTGAAAAATAAGGATTTGCCTAAATTTTCTTGATTTGTAAAATTAGGAAAACTATTATAATTACTGGAAACCTGCTCTCTTCCAATATCGAATTTTGAGTCGAAGGACGTTATGCTTTTAATAAATTGTGTTAAGGATCTTTGTATTCTATACTCTGTAATTTCAGAGTCTCCAAATACAAATTCAAATAATAAAGGGTAATATTCTAAACCATTTAATCTTTCAATTAAATCATCAAAATTTGGATCTCCATTTTCACCGCTAAATCCCATTTCAATATGATCTTTAATTGGCATCGTTGCTTGAACTTCAAAAGTGATTGCTCTTTCGTTCCAAAAAGCTCGAGATTCGTGTGTGAATTTGGAATTGACTAAGCGCATGGAATGACGTCCAGTAGTACCATTAACTCCTAAACTTGCTCGTTCTGTATCTCCAAATGCAAATTCTTGAAAATGACAACTTGCACATGAAATGGCTTCATTGCTAGATAAGTTTTTGTCATAAAATAATACTCGCCCTAAAGTTGCTCCAGAATTGGTGATTTCATTTCCAGTAGTAGTGTTATCCTTATTTATATAGGCTGGAACATAAGTGTTTTCATAATCAAACAAATCGTTTAAATCTATAATACCACTCGGAGAAATTACAAAACTGGATAGTATTAAAACAAGAAAGAAATATTTTAGTTTCATTTAGCCTTTTTGCTAATATAACTATAATATTAATTTCAATATGCAAGACTACTATTCTTTAACTAATAGTCAAGTAATTCTAACAAATCTGTTTTAAATTTTTTCTTCGGAAGGTATTGTGCCTCTAAATTCGCTGCAAAAGGTATTGGCGTATTCATACTAGCAACACGCTTTACTGGCGCATCAAGATCTTCGAAACATTCTTCCATAATCATAGCAGAAAGGTCTGAAGCAATTCCTCCAAACATAGAATCTTCCTGTAGTATTATTACTCTTCCAGTCTTTTTTACTGAAGTATAAATAGCTTTCGTATCTAAAGGAGATAAGGTTCTTAAATCCAAAAGGTCTGCAGAAATATTCGAAAGCTCCTCTAAAGTATCTAATGCCCAATGTACTCCTGCACCATAGGTAATTATTGTTAGGCTATTTCCTTCTTTTAGAAGAGAAGCTTTACCTAATGGCAATGTATAATAGTCTGTTGGTACATCTTGTCTAATACTTCTGTATAAGGCTTTGTGTTCAAAAAATAATACTGGATTAGGATCTTCAATTGCTGTTGCTAATAAACCTTTAGCATCGTAAGGAAATGCAGGATAAACAACTTTTAAACCTGGAGTATGTGTAAACCAAGCTTCATTGGTCTGGCTATGAAAAGGACCTGCTCCTACTCCAGCACCGCAAGGCATTCTAATTACTACATCTGCTTTTTGATTCCATCTATAATTAGATTTTGCCAATAAATTGATAATGGGATTAAAACCAGAAGTTACAAAGTCTGAAAACTGCATCTCCATCATGGTTTTGTAACCGTTTATGGAAAGTCCCATAGCAGCAGATACTATAGCCGACTCACATATTGGAGTATTACGAACTCTATCTTTTCCAAATTCTTTTAGAAAACCATCGGTAATTTTAAAAACCCCTCCATAATCTGCAATGTCTTGGCCCATTAAAATCAAGTTATCATGACGCTGCATACATTGTTTTAATCCTAAAGATATTGCATCTACTAATCGAATGTTTTCTTCTTTATTGTTTGGAGTAACTTCCTGATATGTATATGGTTGGTATATGTCGTTTAATTCTTCACTTTCAGAAGCAACAATGTCGGGCTCTGCATATGCAAGTTCCAATCCATCATGAATTTCTTTCATGATTTCCTTTTTAAAAAGAACTTCTTGCTCTTCGCTTAATATTTTCTCATTTCTTAAAAATGCAGTATAATTTTCTAATGGATCTTTTAATGCCCATTCTTCCATCATTTCTTTTGGAACATATTTAGTACCACTAGCTTCTTCATGCCCACGCATTCTAAAGGTCAAAAATTCCAACATCACTGGACGTGGGTTTTTCCGAACATCTTCTGCTATAGCTTTCACCTTAGAATAAACTTCTAAGATATTATTCCCATCTATTATATGAGACTCCATTCCGTAGCCTCTGGCCCTATCCGATAAAAACTCACAATTAAATTGCTCATTTGAAGGAGTAGAAAGTCCGTATCCATTATTTTCAATACAAAACAAAACGGGTAGTTGCCAAACAGAAGCAACATTAAGAGCCTCGTGAATATCTCCTTCACTTGTTCCTCCATCGCCAGTAAACACAGCACAAACCTTATTGTTTTTCTTTAATTTATCACCAAGTGCTATACCATCTGCAAGCCCGAATTGTGGTCCTAGATGTGAAATCATTCCAACAATATTAAATTCTTGTGTTCCAAAATGGAAACTTCTGTCTCTTCCTTTTGTAAATCCGTTGGCTTTTCCTTGCCATTGCGAAAACAAACGATCTAAGGGAATATTTCTTCCTGTAAACACACCTAAATTTCTATGCATTGGTAAGATATATTCTTCTTGATCCAATGCTGCGGTAACTCCTACCGATATTGCTTCCTGACCAATACCACTAAACCATTTAGAGATTTTTCCTTGTCGAAGTAATATCAACATCTTCTCCTCTATTAATCGAGGTTTAAGCATTGATGTATAGAGTTTTATAAGGGTTTCCTTATCTAACTCTTTTTTGTTATAATCGAATTGTATATTGCTAACTGTATCGGAATTCATATCTTAAATTGTGGTTTCAAAAGTAGAAAAAACCAACGTTTAAAACCATTTCTTTTTACTATTTAATTTACATGAAAAGTGAAATTATTTTTAACTTGAAAACTTGGCAATAGCTACATTACTTATCAAATTTGGTATATTTGCATTATTAAAATTAAATTTATGACTAATATTCCTAGTGTTGATTTAGCCGATTTTCTTTCGGACGATCCACAACGTAAACAAAAATTTGTCCAAGAAATAGGTAAAGCCTATTCTGAAATTGGTTTTGCATCAGTAAAAAATCATTTTTTAAGTGTAGAACTTATGGATAATCTTTATAAAGAAGTTAAAGGATTCTTTGCATTACCAGAAGCAGTTAAAGAAGGCTATGAAATAGAAGGATTGGCAGGACAACGTGGTTATATTTCTTTTGGTAAAGAACATGCAAAAGGTAAGAAAGAAGGGGATTTAAAGGAGTTTTGGCATTTTGGACAAGAGCCAAGTGCAGATGCAAATCTTACAGATGAATATCCAGAAAATGTAATTGTTAATGAACTTCCAGATTTTAATAATACTGGAATGGAGGCATATCGTTTATTAGAGAAAACAGGAAAATATGTACTACGCGCATTGTCCTTATATATTGGTTTAGAAGAAAACTATTTCGATCATTGGATTGCTAACGGAAATAGTATTTTGCGTCCCATCCACTACCCTCCTATTCAAGACGAACCTAAAGGTGCGGTTAGAGCTGGAGCTCATGGAGATATTAATTTAATTACATTGTTAATGGGAGCTTCTGCAGGAGGACTGCAAGTATTGCGTCATGACGGAGAGTGGATAGAAGCAAAACCCGAAGAAGGTGATTTAGTAGTGAACGTTGGAGATATGTTAGAGAGGCATACCAATTATAAAATGCGTTCTACTATTCATAGAGTAGTAAATCCACCAAAAGAAGAATGGGGAACTCCTCGTTTTTCTATTCCATTTTTTATGCATCCAAGAAGCGATATGAAATTAAACTGCTTAGAGAAATGTATCGATGCAGATCATCCAAAAGGCTTTGATGACATTACTTCAGGAGAGTTTTTGCAACAACGTTTGGCTGAAATTGGATTAAAAAAATAATATGGATTTACAAGATCAGCTTAAAAACTTATTCCCAGAACATACTCCTTCCGAAGAAACCGAAAAGAAAGAAGAATCTACTTTATGGTTGCAGGATGATCCTATGATTTGTAAATACGAAAAGCGTAAAGGAAAACCAACAACAATTATTGAGGGATATACCGGTGCGGATTCAGACTTTAAACAACTCGCAAAAGAAATAAAGAAACTTTTAAGTGTTGGAGGGAGTTTTAAAAACGAACAGATTATTATTCAAGGGAATTATAGAGATAAAATCATGGATTTCCTTAAAAACAAAGGCTTTAAAGTAAAGCGTGTAGGAGGTTAATTTAAAATACCCATTTCTAGGTTTATATATGAAAATTAAAGAATCAGAGCTAATATTAAATCCAGATGGTAGTGTGTACCATTTAAATTTAAGACCAGAACATATTGCAGATACCATCCTTTTTGTTGGAGATCAGAATCGTGTTGAAAAGATTACAAAGCATTTTGATACTATTGAGTTCTCAACACAAAAGAGAGAATTTAAAACACAAACTGGAACGTATAAAGGAAAACGTATTTCCGTTATGTCTACGGGCATAGGGCCCGACAATATAGATATTGTAATTAATGAATTGGATGCTCTAGTTAATATAGACTTAGAAACAAGAGAGCCTAAAGAGATACTAAGCAGTTTAGAGATTATTAGAATTGGAACTTCTGGTTCACTTCAGGATGATATCCCTGTAGACTCCTTTGTATTAAGCACTCATGGTTTAGATTTAAACGGAATGTTACATTTTTATCAAATTGATAAAATCACAAATCCTTCCTTAGAAAACGATTTTATAGACTATACCAATTGGAATACTCAAAAAGCGAGACCTCTCCTAATTGAGAATGACAAAAGTCTTGAAGAAAAAATGGAAAGCGAACTTACCTTTAAAGGTATCACTGCTACTGCTGGAGGGTTTTATGGCCCACAAGGAAGGGTTTTAAGGCTTGCTATAGAAGATCCAGATTTAAACCACAAAATTGATTCCTTTTCTAGTAATGGCCACCGGATTTCTAATTTAGAAATGGAAACTTCTGCTATCTATGGATTATCCAAATTATTAGGGCACCGTGCACTTTCTTTAAACGCTATAATAGCCAATAGAGCCAATGGTACTTTTAGTAAAGACCCTGGTTCGATAGTAGATCAACTCATAAAATATACTCTTGAAAAACTAGTAGAATGAAAAATTTCACTATTGGTGGAGTTCCAGAACATTTTAATCTGCCTTGGTATTTTACCCTTCGGGATAAAAAATATACCAAAGAAGGAATAAATTTGCGATGGAAAGATTTTTACGGCGGGACAGGAGAAATGTGTGCTGCACTTCGGAATAAAGAAATTGATATGGCGGTAATCCTAACCGAAGGGATTATACGAGATATCATTAAAGGGAACGAATGTAAAATTGTTCAGGTATATATACAATCTCCATTAATCTGGGGGATTCACGTGGCTTCCAATTCTAATTACCATTCCGTTGAAGATTTAAAAGGCAGTGCTGCAGCCATTAGCAGATATGGTAGTGGTTCTCATTTAATGGCTTATGTTCATGCAGAGCAGAAGAATTGGAACTTAGAAAACGACTTAAAGTTTGAAGTAATTAATGATTTAAAGGGCGCTTTAGAAAACCTTCCTAATGGAAATGGTGATTATTTTATGTGGGAAAAATTTACAACCAAACCTTTTGTAGATAACAATACTTTAAGGCTTGTTGGAGAATGCCCTACCCCCTGGCCATGTTTTGTAATTGCAGTAAGAAATGATATTCTTGAAAATGAAGAAGAAAGTATTAAAGCTATTCTAAAAATAATAAACGAAACTTCAGTTGCATTTAAAAAGACTCCTTTATTGGAAACTCTAATTTCTGAACGATACGATCAAAAGTTAGAAGATGTAAAGCAATGGCTTTCTTTAACAGAGTGGTCTCAAAATCAAATTTCTGAAAAGAAAATAGATGAAATTCAGGAAACCTTATTGAATTTAAAATTAATTCTAAATACAATTCCTTCAGAAAAAATAGTACATAACTTAATCTAAAATTAATGCATTTATAAAAAAAGGCTGCTTAATTATATTTAAGCTGCCTTTTTTTATTTTGGAAAGAAATTATATTAATATACAATTACCTTTTTGGTAGAAGTCCCTTTACTATTTACCACTTTTACAAAGTAAATTCCTTTAGCCGCATAAGAGATATCTACTTGGTGGCTTTTCTTAATATCTCTATTGTTTATCTGTGTAATTAATTCTCCATTAATATTATAGATAAATATTTTACTATTTAATTCATGATAAGTATCTACTATAAATCTTCCTGTGGAAGGGTTTGGAAAAACTGTAAAATCAAATTTATTATCTCGAAATGGGTTATCAAAATCATTAAAACTCAAGATGATATCATTATCGAGAAGCGGTTCGTCTCCATATGAAACTAAATGACTTGATACAATTAGATGTGGATTAAAACCTTCATTACAATTACTACAAGTAGTACCCGTAATACAATCGGGGTTATTTGGATGACAATAATCTATATAATCTGTATCGAAAATATAATTTAATTGCATTGGTGTAGCAGTATTAACAGTCCCTAAATCATAATCGAACCATTGTGCTATGGACCCAGGACACCAACCTGCTCTATCAAATTGCCATGTGCCATTTTGAGGGCTACAATCATCTGGATTGGGATTGCAATCGTACCAGTTGTCTTGCTCAAAAGTAGATTCTCCATCTACCCAAACATTATGTATATCGTGATGGAATTCTGCAGCATTTCCTGTATTGGTTGCTCCCCAACCATGTCCTGTTGAAACCAATTTAATTTTTGCAGCTTCTACATTATCTGCATAATCAATTTCATAGTTTTCACAAGGTTGTAAATTTCCAAGATCTCCAAATGCGTATGTATTGGACCAGAGGTTTGAAACGGTACTATAATTAAATGCTGGTTGACCTGCATTATAATCTAAAACTAAACTATATAGAAAACCATTCCCACTGGTACCAAGAGTAAACCTAAAATTAACAGTTCCTTGTAATAAAGACATAAAATCTGTTAAGTCTACTTCATGGTCACAGGCTACACCATAAGGTGTGATATATCTAATTATTTCATGCCATTTCCCATCATGACCTTGAACTTCAATATGCGATACTCTATCCCAAGGATCACAACCTCCACTAGGGCATTCGATTATTAAGGTTGCATTTATAGAATCGTAAGCTCCCATATAACTAGGTAATGTAGCTTCTACTTCAGTAGAATATACATTGCTATACACCCAAACATCCGTTGCAGCATCTACAAGAATGTCTTGTGCGGTATCTACTATTGTAATGGAATAGTTATCTACATTTTCATTTCCATAATTATTAGTCCCTGTAATTTCCACATCTTTTGCTCCATAGGAATTTGGAGTCCACCAACCGGTATAAAAACCGTTATCGTAATCGGTTAGTACAACGGTTTCGTTTGCAATTTTTACTTCGACAGACTCTATTGAAAAAATATCTGGAAATTCAATAGAAGCCTTAGCAGAAACAAGAATTGCACCTAGTTCTGGAACAAAAACATCTCCAGGAACAGGGTTTGTTAAAATGATTTGTGGTAAAACATCGGCTGGATCTAATACCTGAAAAGAAGAAAAAACATCTTCTGCTGCATTATATGTTCCATTACCTGGCTGACTTGCTTTAATGATTACTTCTCCTAAAACACCATCTAAGGTTACGGTATTTCCAGAAACTGAAGCTGGTCCTGAAACAACCGTATAATCAACTTCTAGACCAGAACTAGTATACGCTTCCAAATCAAAAGGGACATCAAAAATTACTTTGTTTGCTATAGTTGGAAAATTTATTACTTGAAAATCCGCATCTAAAACTCCTCCAAAATTTGAAGTTATCCCCTCTAAAGCAAAATTGTGCAATAAAGCATCCGTTTCTTCACCTCCTGTTTCAGAAAATAGATGTGTTATAAAAGTATTATCATCCTCTGGAATCCCTTGATTGAATTTATAATAAGCTACTAAACCAGATTCATCTCCAATTAATTCATCGTTCATAATATCTTGGATTTCACCTTGACTAAGTGCAATATCCCAAAGTGAAACTTCATCAGCTCTTCCTTTAAAAATAAAATTAAAGCCCGGCGCTATACTTTTTCCAATACCAAATGGTTTGGTTGTTCCAGTAAAAGTACCTGAAGCACTAGCAGTTCCAATAGAATCTCCATCGATAAATAACTCAATAGTACTTCCATTATAAACCCAAGTAACATATTGCCATGTCTCTGCTTGAATAGATCCTGCTGGCGCAACAACCTGATATAAATTTCCATCTATAATAAGGCGACATTCAATTATTCCATCACTCAATTGAATTAAGTACATGGAATCTCCCTCTCCTTCACCTCTAAAACCAATCATTCCAGCTCCATAAATTAATTGGTCTGTATAAAACCAACCAGACATAGTGATTTCTGTAGTACCATCTAAAAGTGCTACACCGTTTTCTAATTCAACATAATCATCAATACCATCAAAATGTAAATATTGATTGGATTGTGAAAAGCCATAAAAATTAATGGCAATTAAAAATAATAATGAGTAAAGGTTTTTCATGAGTTTATTATTAAAGTTTCTGATTTCTATAAATATACAATTTATTTCTATCCGAAAAATGAAACTTTATTTTGAAAATAAACCAAACGCAACGCAACCTTTTATATTTATATACATCCTGTTAATGTTAATAAAGAATTATGATCACATTTTTAATCATCCTGGGAACCTTATTAGTTACCAACTTCTTGATACTTCAATTTAGTTGTAACGACCCAGAATCTCACATACCTGAAGACGAATAAGACCTAACCGTTTTAATTTTCACCAATGAATTGAATCCTTATGGGATTCATTCAAATATTCGTTTACTTCACTAAAATGCTTGTTGCCATACCAATAGCCTCTATTCGCACTTAATGGAGAAGGATGTCCTGTAGTTAGAACCAAATGTTTTTTCGTATTAATTTTTGAACCTTTTTTTTTAGCAAAACCTCCCCATAACAAAAATACTAGTCCTTCTTTTTCTTCGGATAGTTTAGAGATTACAGCATCTGTAAATTTCTCCCAACCTTTTTTTTGATGACTTCCTGCTTCTGAAGCTCTTACAGTTAAAGTAGCATTTAATAATAGTATTCCTTGCTTTGCCCAACGCTCTAGATTTCCACTTTGTGGATAAGGGATTAGCAAATCAGATTCGATTTCTTTAAATATGTTTATTAATGAAGGTGGATGTTTTATAGTATCCTTTACTGAAAAACACAAGCCGTTCGCCTGCCCTTCTCCATGATAGGGATCTTGCCCAATAATTACAATTTTCACCTTATCAAAAGGTGTATGATTAAATGCTGAAAAAATTAAATCTCCAGGTGGATAACAAGTATGTTCGATGTATTCCTGTTTTACAAATTGAGTAAGATCCGTAAAATAAGGTTTATCGAATTCTTCTTGTAATTGTTCCTTCCAACTTGAGTCAATATTTACAGTCATAATTAGTACTTTTGAGCAAAATTAATATAAAAGAAAAAGTTTCAGCAATGCTAAGCTCTATTAATTTAATAAAAACATATATTCAATTTTGACTTCAAACCAGAAAAAAAATAAATTTCCGACTCCTCAAACGATATTATTGATTATTGCTGGATTAGTAGCCATACTAACCTGGATGATTCCTTCAGGTCAGTACGATAGGCTGTCTTATGATAAAGTAGAAAATACTTTTGAAAGAACTCATTTAAAAGAAAAAATAACTCTTGAGGCAAGTCAGAAAACTCTAGATGAATTAAAAGTAAAAATCCCATTAGAGAAATTTACTAGCGGAGATATATGGAAACCTATTAGTATTCCAAATACCTATCAAAAACTGGAACCCAAACCACAGGGGATAATAGAATACATTCAATCTCCATTAAAAGGAATTACGGAAGTTTCAGATATCATATTATTAATATTAATCATTGGTGGTCTTATTGGAATTGTAAATTCTACTGGAGCTTTTGAAGCAGGGATATCTTGGCTAGGAAAAGCTCTTGAAGGAAAAGAGTTTATCTTAATAATTTTGGTTACTTCCTTAATAGCACTTGGAGGAACTACTTTTGGATTGGCTGAAGAAACTATTGCTTTTTACCCAATTCTTATACCCGTCTTTTTGGCTGCTCGATATGATGCTATAGTAGCTTTAGCGTCTATCTATATAGGATCGTCTATGGGAACTATGGCATCCACAGTAAACCCCTTCAGTACTATAATAGCATCAGATGCTGCTGGTATTAATTGGACAGCTGGTCTTAATGGTAGGTTTGTTATGTTGGCCTTAGGATTGTTAATATGTATCATTTATATCATTTGGTATGCACAAAGAGTAAAAAAGGACCCTACAAAATCTATTATTTATAGCCAAAAACAAGAAATTGATAATAGATTTGGTAATTTATCTAATAATAGTTCTGTACAGTTAACCTCAAGGTTAAGGTTGATCTTATTGGTTTTCGTTCTGTGTTTTGTGGTAATGATTTATGGGGTTTCAAAGTTAGATTGGTGGTTTTTAGAAATGACATCTGTATTTTTTGTAGGTGCCATATTAATTGGTTTCCTTTCTAGAACTAAAGAGCGAGTATTTGTAGATACCTTTATAAAAGGAGCCACCGAATTATTAGGTGTTGCTTTTATAATTGGAATTGCACGAGGAGTTACGGTACTAATGGAAGATGGCCTTATTAGTGACACACTACTTTATTATTCTAGTAATTTAACAGATGGAATGAATAAAGGCCTGTTTATAAATACCATGTTATATATTTATGGTGGCTTATCCTTTTTTATTCCTTCCTCTTCAGGAATGGCTGTTTTAACTATGCCTATTATGTCTCCTTTAGCGGATGGTGTAGGCATAGGAAGAGAGTTTGTTGTAAACGCTTATCAATATGGCTTGGGTCTATTCGCCTTTTTAAATCCTACAGGACTTATTTTAGCATCCCTAGCCATTGTAAATGTGGGTTATGATAAGTGGTTAAAATTTGTCATGCCATTGGTAATTATTCTTTTATTACTCACCATGACGATACTTACAATTTCTGTTTATGTTTAATTCTATAAAAATTAAAGGAGAATGATTAACATCCCCAAAAAAGCATTAGAAAGTTTAGAATTCCCTTTGGTATTGCAACAGGTCTCTTCTTTTTGTATTACTGAATTAGGTAAAGAAAAAACGCTTGCTATTCTTCCCTTTTCTGAAGAAGAAAGCATTTCCTCCGAATTACATCGAGTAAAAGAGTTTACAGCTTCCTTTAATAGTGACAGTCCGATACCTAATCACGGCTTTGAATCCATTAGTAGAGAACTACATTTATTATCTATTGAAAACAGTACTTTGGAAGTTACTGGGTTTAGAAAAATTCTTTCTGTAACCAATACAACTCAGGTCCTTTTAAAGTTTTTTAAAAAATATGAAGAGTTTTATATTTATCTAAATTCATTTTCAGAACAAACCAACTATACAAGTCATATTTCAGAAGAAATAAATAAAAAAATAAATAAATATGGGGAAGTAAAAGACAATGCATCCGCTAATTTATCTGCTATACGAAGTAGGCTTAAAATAGTAAAAGCTAAAATTAATTCTTCTTTTTCAAAAGCACTAACTCATTATTCTCAACAAGATTATTTAGATGACATAAGAGAGACAATCGTTGACAATCGAAGAGTTCTTGCTGTAAAAGCAATGTATCGCAAAAAGATTAGAGGTACGGTTTTAGGGAATTCTAAAACAGGAAGTTTGGTTTATATGGAGCCTCAAGAAACTTTGGAGTATGCAAATGAATTAAGCAACCTTATTTATGAGGAACTCGAAGAAATAAAAAGGATATTAAAAGAGCTTACCGAGTTTACAAGACCCCACAAATACTTGCTGGAATCTTACCAAGACTATTTAACAACTATTGATGTTTTGCATGCGAAAGCAAAATATGCAATCGAAATTAATGGTGTCTTGCCTTTACTTACGAATAAGAAAAGGTTGTATTTAAAAAACGCCTTCCATCCTTTGCTTTTAGTAGCTAATAATGCTAGAAAGGAAATAACCTTTCCTCAAACTATAGAATTACATCCAGAAAACAGAATCATTGTAATTTCTGGTCCAAATGCTGGTGGAAAAAGTATTACTCTTAAAACAGTTGGCCTATTGCAAGTATTATTGCAATCTGGAATGCTGGTTCCTGTAGATTCATCGAGTGAATTTTGTTTTTTCAATAGAGTTCTTACCGATATAGGTGACAACCAGTCTATAGAAAATCAATTGAGTACTTATAGCTATCGTTTAAAAAAAATGAATCAGTTTTTAAAGAAGTGTAAGTCGGATACTTTATTTCTTATCGATGAGTTTGGTACTGGAAGTGATCCTGAATTGGGTGGAGCTTTAGCTGAAACCTTCCTGGAGGTGTTCTATGAACGAGAGTCATTTGGTGTAATAACAACGCATTATACCAATTTAAAACTGTTAGCTAGCGAATTGCCTTTTGCAACCAATGCTAATATGCAATTTAATAACCATTCTTTGGAGCCGATGTACCAATTGCTTTTAGGAGAAGCTGGTAGCTCATTTACTTTTGAAGTTGCTCAAAAAAACGGGATTCCTTATAGTTTAATCAATAAAGCTAAAAAGAAAATAGAGAGTGGGAAGGTTCGATTTGATAAGAGTATTGCTAATCTTCAGAAAGAACGTTTTCAACTTCGAAAAACTTCAGAACAACTTAAAACCGAAGAACAAAAAGCAAAAAAGAATAGTAAGCAATTGGAAGAAACCAATGTTAAGATTCAAGACAAATTGGAAAGTTACCAAGAGATGTTTGATTCAAATCAGCGCTTGATAAGCTTGGGCAAAAAAATAGATTCTTTAGCAAAGCATTATAACAATAATAAGAAAAAGAAAATCTTATTGGATGAGCTTTTTAAGGTGGTTTTAGTAGAAAACAGTAAAATTAAGAAAGTAACTCCTGCAGTAAAAAAGAAAGAAAAGGTAAAAATCCAAAAAGTAAAACAAGAAGTAGAAGCAAAAGTTAACGTTATTAGAAAACGCAAAAAGAAAGAAAAGGAAGAGGCTAAAAAAGCGCCACCACCACCACCTAAAGTTGCTTTAAAAATTGGAGATCGAGTGCGTATGATCGAGGGAGTAGCAATTGGTACAATAGACAAGATAGAAAAAAAGAAAGCTATTGTGAATTATGGTACTTTTACGACTAATGTAAATATGATGGAATTGGAGAAGGTATAATGAATATTCAACAACAACATAAAATTATATTATTTGATGGAGTTTGCAACCTTTGCAATACTTCTATCAATTTAGTAATCCGAAAAGATAAAAAGGATTGCTTTCGTTTTGCTGCTTTACAAAGTGAAATAGGAAAAAAATATATTTCAAAATTTAATATCAACCCCAAAGAAACAGATTCGATTGTTTTAATTGATAAGGACACAATTTATATTAAATCTACTGCAGCTTTACATATTGCAAAGTCTCTTTCGGGTGCCTACCCCATACTTTTCGGTTTTATAATTATTCCCAGTTTTATACGCAATTGGCTTTATGATATTGTTGCAAAAAATCGATATAAATGGTATGGAAAAAAAGAAAGTTGTATGATTCCAACGCCAGAATTAAAAGCCAAATTTTTATAGCCCAATAATTCTAAAGTTATCAAAACCTCCAGTATCATCATCTCCATTTTGATGTATTCCTAGCGTAAGCCTAACATTTGTAGTGGTATCTGGTACATTTATTACTATAGTTCCACTTTCACTATAATCACTATTTCCTTCTATAAATAAGACAGGACCCTGGCCAACATCGTCTAAAAAGAGTTCGTAAAAAACATCATCTCCATTATCAAATTCAAATACCTCATAATTGAATGTTACTTGTACGTTGGTATAAGCAGAAACATCAACGTTGTTAAAAGCAATTTCATGAACAAAATTTCCTCCTCCATTGGTATTATTTAAATCTCTACAACCTAAAAAATTTCCTGAGAAACCTGTGATATTTGCTAATGTAGTAACGATATCCCAAATGTCATTACCTACATTATAAAGAGAAGGATTTACAGTATAACTCCAGGTTTGATTAAAGTCAAAATCCTGAGTAGCTATATCAACTATAGCTGGAGTGATAATACAGTAAATATCTTCCCAGCTTGAGCCATTCCAAATCTGAAAACAAAAATCACTATTTATAGCATCACTTAAAAAAATAAGCAATCCTATGTCACTTATTCCAGGTTGTATGGTATTTCTTTCAGTTAAAGATGAAATTATTGGAGGTTTTAATCCTCCAAAATTAATACCATCACTTGAACTATTTACATCCAAAACAGATGCTGAGCTTGGGTTGATTGTGTTTATTCCTACTTGGGGATACACTGAAAATTGTAGCAATAATAACAGGCAAAAAAGAGTGTATCTTTTCATATTAATTATTTATTGCAAAATAGTATGGAGAGTAATTGGGAGGCTGCTAAAAGAATTAGCTAGTTCAAGTAACGATTTTATCTTATGTGCTTTCAAATATTTCGATATGCTGTCCTATAAATTGGATGACATACACTTTTAATTTTTTTTTTTTTAGGCTTAAAAAGATTTGTTACTTTTATTTAAAATAAAACAATTTTAAATATGGGTAAATTACAACTAGAGTCAGAAAACATACAAGAAGGTATTGAAAACGTGCAAGAAAGCGTAGAGAGTATACAAGATGACGCACAAGTGTGGATAGATAAGTTAATAGAGTTTGGATCTGAGTATGGATTAAAACTTCTTGGAGCTATTGCAATATGGATGATAGGTTCATGGGTGATAAGGAGAATAAAAAGGTTGCTGGATAAAGCAATGGATAAGGTAGAATATGATGAAAGTTTAGAGAAATTTATTACAAGCCTTGTTGTTATTGCTTTAAAAATATTACTTGTTGTTATTATATTGGGTAATCTAGGGGTCGAGACAACTTCTTTCGCTGCTCTTTTAGCTGCAGGTGGTTTAGCGGTAGGCCTTTCTTTACAAGGTTCTTTATCCAATTTTGCTGGTGGAATATTAATATTGATATTAAAACCTTATAAAACAGGCGACTTTATTGAAGCTCAAGGGGAAACTGGACATGTAAAAGAGATTCAAATTTTCAATACCAAGATAAATACTATGGATAATAAAGAGGTAATTATTCCAAATGGAGCTTTGTCTAATGGAAATATAACCAATTTTACTTCCGAAAAATTTCGTAGAGTAGATTTGGTAATAGGAGTTAGTTATAATTCAGACATTAAACAAACTAAGGATTTGCTTCTTAAAGTTTTAAAAGAAAATGCTAAGGTAGTTTCTGAACCTGCACCTATGATTGTTTTAGGTGAATTGGCCGATAGCTCTGTTAATTTTTATGTAAGACCTTGGGTACATAGTCCAGATTATTGGGATGTATATTTTCAGGTAATGGAAAGTTGTAAAATTGAATTAGATAAAGCTGGAATCGAAATTCCTTTTCCACAAATGGATATTCATAAAAAGAGTTGATAATAAGATTGATTTAAAAACAAAGCCACTAATATTTATTAGTGGCTTTTTCTTTTTATACTTTTTAATGTTTTGTTTCTTTGCAAATTATTAACAAAACTAAATATTATGGAAAACATTGATGTACAATTATGGGTGGATAAATTTAAAGCAATTGGTATTGAGTATGGACTAAAAATTTTGGGAGCTATTGCAATATGGTTTATAGGTTCTTGGATTATTAAAAGAATTAAAAGCCTGCTCGTCAAAGCCATGGACAAAGTGGAATACGATGAGAGCTTAGAGAAATTTATTTCAAGTTTAATTGTTGGATTACTTAAAGTATTATTAGCTGTAGTTATTCTAGGTTATCTAGGTATAGAAACTACATCGTTTGCAGCAATATTGGCAGCAGGTGGTTTAGCTATTGGCTTATCACTACAGGGTTCTTTATCTAATTTTGCTGGTGGAGTTTTAATACTAATATTAAAGCCATTTAAAACTGGGGATTATATAGAAGCACAAGGGCAAGCTGGAACCGTAAAAGAAATTGAAATATTTACTACTAAGCTTAATACTCCTGATAATAAAGAGATTATAGTTCCCAACGGAATTTTATCTAACGGAAACATTACCAACTATTCTACAGAAAAACAAAGAAGAGTAGATATCGTTATGGGAGTGAGTTATGATGCAGATATTAAACAAACCAAAGAGGTTTTAATGAAAATTTTAATGGACTGCGAAAAAACTCTTAAAGACCCTGCACCGGTAGTAAATGTAAGAGAATTAGCAGATAGCTCTGTTAATTTTAATGTACGTCCTTGGGTATTAAGTGAAGATTATTGGGATGTGTATTTTGAATTAATGGAAACTTGTAAAATTGAATTAGACAAGGCAGGAATCGAAATTCCTTATCCACAAATGGATATTCATAAAAAGAATTAAATAAAAAATATCTAAATTGAAAAACCCGAAAACTGTAATTAAAAGTTTTCGGGTTTTCTTTTATAAAGACGATTGGTTATTATTTCACGTCCTCATAATTATCATCCCAATCTTTTACTTTAGGGTCTCCTAATTTACCTATAGATTTTGCAACTATCATAGAAACAGCAGCATCCCCAGTAACATTTACAGTAGTTCTGCACATATCTAATGGTCTGTCTACAGCAAAAATTAGCGCAAGTCCTGCTTCTGGAATTCCCGCATAACCTAAAACTCCAACCAGCATTACCATTCCTGCTCCTGGTACCGCAGCAGATCCTATGGAAGCTAAAGTTGCAGTTGCTATAATTCCTAATTGTGTTCCAAATGATAAGTCCATACCAAAGGCTTGTGCTATAAATACTGCAGCAACTGCTTGATACAAACTTGTTCCGTCCATATTTATAGTAGCTCCTATAGGAAGTACAAAACTTGAAACCTCCTCCTCTACTCCTAAATGTTCAGTTACTCTTTCCATAGTTACAGGTAACGTTGCTGCACTAGAACTTGTAGAAAATGCCAATAATTGTGCAGGTGAAATTCCGTTTATGAAAAAATTTGGTTTTTTCTTAGTATATAAAAAGACAATTAAAATGTAAATCCCAATCATTAGAAGTAAACCTAAAACTACTGTAAGTGCATACCAACCCAATGCTTTGAACAGATCTACACTAGGTGACTCTACTACTAAAGCTGCCAATAAAGCGAAAACTCCGTATGGAGCAGCTAGCATAATTAAATCTACCATTTTTAAGATGACTTCATTAAAGCCATCAAAGAATTTTTTTACGGTTTCTCCTTTTTCTTCTGGAATTAATATCAAGCCTATTCCGAAAAAGACAGCAAAGAAGATCACTTGTAACATATTACGGTTACTTGTAGCTGCTGCAAATATATTTTGAGGCACTAGGTCTTCTAAGGCTTGTAAAGGTCCAGATTCTTTTTGTTTTAATGCGGTTTCTTGATATTTAGCAGTATTGCCACTATAGTTTTCTACCATTTCAGTTCTAGTCTTTTCTGAAATAGCTTTCCCTGGGCTTATCGTATTTACCAAAATCAATCCTATAGAAACTGCAATTACTGTAGTCATTATATAAATAATAATGGTTCGTGTGCCCATTTTTGACAGCTTTGAAATGTCTTTTAAATCGGATACCCCTTTTATTAAAGCTGCTAATATTAATGGTATTGCAATTAATTTTAAAGAGTTAATAAATATTTTTCCGAAGGGTTTTATCCAATCCTGAACCATTTGCATTCCACCATCTACCATGGTCATTAAAAGTCCAACTATGACTCCTAAAGCCATTCCAATAAGTATTTTCCAGTGTAATGCTAGTTTTTTCATATTCAATGTCCGAGAAGTCGGAGAGCTTTTAATTAGTGTTTATATTTTATTCGGTTACTTCGATACATTCCGATTGTATCGGAACACTCAGCAACCTTTGCTATTCGTTATAAAGTACCCTGAGTGATTTCTTTCTTGAAATCGTATCGAAGGGTAATTAGTTTATTTCGATACTTCAATAAAATTATCGCTAAAGCGATAATAACTCAGCAACCTTTGATTCTCTTTCGATTGGTACTCTGAGTGTCCCGATTATATTTTTAGGACCTATCGAAGCAACCTTTGCTATTCGTTATAAAGTACCCTGAGTGATTTCTTTCTTAAAATCGTATCGAAGGGTAATTAGTTTGTTTCCGCTCTGTTCAGTGACCAATATATTGCTATAATTTGGCAGTTTTATTAATTAAAGTAAAATCTGCTAAAACCAATGCTGCCATAGCTTCTACTATGGGAACTGCCCTAGGAACAACGCATGGGTCATGTCTACCCTTACCTTGCATTTCCACAATGTTTCCTTGATTATCTAAAGCCTTTTGTTTTTGAATTAATGTTGCAACAGGTTTAAATGCCACTCTAAAATAAATATCCATTCCGTTACTAATTCCACCTTGGATTCCTCCTGATAAATTAGTTTTGGTAGTACCATCTTCATTAAAAAGGTCGTTATGCTCGCTTCCTTTCATTTTTGTAGCACAAAATCCCGCTCCATATTCAAAACCTTTTACCGCATTAATGGATAGCATTGCTTTTCCTAATTGTGCATGAAGTTTGTCAAAAACAGGTTCTCCAAGACCAATTGGCACATTTTGCAGTACACACATCACCGTACCACCTATGGTATCTCCAGATTTTTTTATGGTTTCAATTTTAGAAATCATTTTCTTTGCAGTTTCTTCATCTGGACAACGAAGCATATTGGATTCAATCTTATCAAAATCCAAATCTTGATATGGTTTATTTATATAAATATCTCCAACGGAAGATACAAAAGCATTTATTTTAATGTCTTTAACAAATTGTTTTGCTATGGCGCCAGCTGCTACTCTTGAAGCTGTCTCTCTTGCAGAACTTCTTCCTCCTCCTCTATAATCCCGATGTCCATACTTTTTATCGAAAGTAAAATCGGCATGGGAAGGTCGGTATACATCTTTTATATGGGAATAGTCTTTTGATTTCTGATTGGTGTTTTCAATAATAAAACCGATTGGTGATCCTGTAGTTTTACCTTCAAAAATACCGGACAGAAATCGTACCTCATCTTCTTCTTTACGCTGAGTAGTAATTTTTGATTGTCCAGGCTTTCTTCTGCCCATATCTGCGTTTACAACAGCTAAGTCTATTTCTAAGCCAGCAGGACAGCCATCAATAATACCACCTATAGCCTCTCCATGTGATTCGCCAAAAGTGGTGAGTTTAAATAAATTTCCGAAGGAATTACCAGCCATAGTTAGGTTTTCAACAAATGTAAATTTTAATAACAGAATAACCAAAAGATAATTAGATGGTGTTTTTATGTTTATTGTCTTTACGAGCTTATTCAAGCGAAGTAATCTCATGAAATTTGTTATAATCATGGGGTTGCTTCGGTCATTCGTGCCTCATTTTCTCGCAAAGACAAGTGCCTTTCTTGCAAAGACAGAACAATTACAACAATGCTTGCCGCAAAATACTAATAGGATGCAAAGCGATTTTTTGGGTACCATCCTTAATTTGATGCCTGCAACTAGTACCGTTTGCCGCGATAATAACTTCTTCTGATGCATTTCTAACCGTTGGGAATAACTTTAACTCCCCTATTTGCATACTTATTTCGTACTTGTCTTTTTCAAAACCAAAACTTCCTGCCATTCCACAACAGCCAGAAGGAATAATGGTAGGTTTGTAATTAATTGGTAGATTTAATATATCGAAAGTTACTTTCTGATTGCTCAAAGCCTTTTGATGGCAATGGTTATGAATCTTTATTGCTTTTGATTCTTTAGTGAATGATGAGGCGTTTATGTTTCCTATTTCTATTTCGGAAGCTAAAAACTCTTCCATTAGAAAAGAACTAGTTGCTATTTTTTTAGCAGAAGTGATGTCGTCTGCTAATCTTAGATATTCATCTCTAAACCCTAGTATTGCTGAAGGCTCAATTCCGAGTAAAGGCATTTCTTCTGAAACTTTATCCTTTAAAAATTCAATATTATAATTAATGGTTTCTTTTGCTTGAATAAGAAATCCTTTGGAAAGTAAAGCTCTAGCACTATCCAAACTATCAATTAGCCTAACTTTATATCCTAATTTCAGGAGTAATAAATAACTATCTTCTGCAATGTTTGCATCTAGATAATTACTGAATTCATCCACAAACAAAAAGACCTCTTTTAAAACACTATTTTCTTGTACTACAATATGTTGTGATAGTTTAGTGAAACTACTGGTTGACATAAATGGCAAGCTTCGTTTAGGAGCAATTCCACTAATATTTTTTATAATTAAAGAAGCTATCGGATTACTAAATAAGGCATTGGATAAAACAGGGAATTTTGCAGCCATTTCATAATTCTTACTACTATTTCCAAAGAGCTTATCTGCAAAGCTATGAGAATGGGTTTTATGATATTGGTATAAGAATTCTGCCTTTGCAGTTGCTATATCTACATTACTTGGACATTCGGTAGCACAAGCTTTACAACTTAGACAAAGGCTAAAAGCCTCTTTTAGTTCTTTAGCATCAAACTTATTAAGCGCTTGGTTGTTGCTTAAGACTTCCCGTAAAACATTAGCTCTCCCTCTTGTAGTATGTTTTTCATTTTTTGTAGCTTGATAGCTTGGGCACATCGTCCCACTAGACTTTTCAGTTTTACGACAGTCCCCGCTTCCATTACACTTTTCAGCCAAACGAAGAATTCCTTCAGAATCATTAAAATTGATTATGGTATTAATTAGTGGGGCTTCTTTATCTGGAGTATATCGCAAATCCTCATCCATAGGAAAAGCATCGATAATCTTTCCTGGATTAAAGATGTTATTTGGATCAAAGCTTGATTTAATTCGCTTCAGAAGTGCATAATTAATATCACCAATCAATATTGGTAAAAATTCTCCACGAACAATCCCATCCCCATGTTCTCCAGAAAATGAACCTTGATACTTTTTTACCAGCTTGGCAACTTCTGTTGTAATTTCTCTAAAATAACGTACTCCTTCAGATTCCTTAAGATTTAGTATAGGACGCAGATGCAACTCCCCTGCTCCTGCATGAGCATAATACACCGCTTTCTGCTGAAAACGTTCCATTAGTTGGGTGAATTCCTGAATATACGATGACAGATCTGATAAGGCTACTGCAGTATCCTCAATACAGGCAACCGCTTTTTTATCTCCTACCATATTCCCCAATAATCCCAAGCCTGCCTTGCGAAGTTCTAAAACTTTATGAATATCCTCTCCCTTTAATACAGGGTGAGCATCACTTAATCCAGAGTTTTTTAAGCTTAACAATAAGCCGTCAATTTGATTTTGTAAATCTTCTTCAGTTTCAGATTTTAATTCTAATAGTAATAATGCCTTGGGCTTACCTTCAATAAAAAAACGGTATTCTTTGTATTTTTTATTGTTCTTAGTACAATCCAAAATAAAATCATCCATCATTTCGCAAGTATGCAATGAGTGTTTCATCACATTAGTAACATCGTTTAAGCAATTGAACAGGCTTTCATAATGGGCAACAACCATCGCAGCTTGGGATGATGGTAGATCGTCTAGCTGTAGTGTTATTTCTGTTGTAAAAGCTAAGGTTCCTTCACTTCCACAAAGTAATGCAGCGAGATTGATGTGTTTTTCTGAACCCCCAAATAATTCTGATTTTAATAAAGCATCTACAGCATATCCGGTATTACGCCTATGAATTTCCCGTTTGGGAAACTGATTCCAAATTTCTTCTTGTGCTTCGGAAGATCTTAATTCTGAATAAATAGTATTATAAATATTCCCTTCCAAAGTATTTTCTTTTGTTTTCTGAAGAAATTCTTCCGAAGTGAATTCCTTAAAGACAATTTCCTCTCCATTAGAAAGAATACATTTTAATTCTAGCACCTTATCTCTGGTCACTCCGTATTGAATAGAAGTAGTACCACTGGAGTTATTGCCAACCATCCCTCCTATCATACACCGGTTGGAAGTTGACGTGTTTGGTCCAAAGAAAAGGTTATAGGGTTTTAAGTATTGATTTAGCTCATCTCTAATGACACCTGGTTGTAAAGTAACAGTCTTATTCTTTGCATCAACTCTAATAATCTTAGTGAAGTGCTTAGAAACATCCACAACTATTCCCTCACCTACACATTGACCAGCTAAAGATGTACCTGCTGTGCGCGGAATTAAGGAAGTATTATGTTCTTCTGCAAAGAGTATTAATTGCTGTATGTCTTTTTCATCTTTAGGAAAGGCTACTGCTAAAGGAAGTTTTCGATATACAGAAGCATCTGTCGCATAAAGCATTTGGTACAAGGTATCGTCTTGGATTTCTCCCTGAAAATGTTTTTTGAAATCTGCTAGAGATTGTTTCATACAGCTTTTGTAAATGTATTGCAAAAATTATCTATTAGCAATAGAGTATAAAAGCAAAAAGGACTTAATTTTCTAATTGAAGAATCCTTTAAAATATTTATATTTTGAAATGTAACTTTATAAACCTTTATAACACTTATGATTAATGCATTTGTAAATGAAAAAATATTTCCAATTACATTTTAAATTAATAAATAGGAGACTAATCGATTTTGGTTTGCCTCTTATTGTTGGCTATATACTTTTGTTATTGGTGTTTTATTTTGGGTCTGAATATCTATTTTCAAAAACAGAATTTGCTAAATACATTTATGGATTCGTAGCACTGGGATTCGTATCTAGGCTAAGTGAAGCGAAAAGAAACGATTTTATAAAATCTATCTTTGGGACTTCTGCTTTTCTAAAAATACGAATGCTAGAGAATTTAATATATGCATTCCCATTTGCATTATTTTTAATCTATAAGGAAGAGTTTGTTATGTCTTTTCTATTAATGGTTAGTAGCTTATTATTAGTAATATTCAATTTCAATGTAAATCTTAATTTTACAATTCCAACACCCTTTGGAAAAAAGCCTTTTGAGTTTGTCACAGGGTTCCGGAAAACATTTTTCATATTCCCATTTGCATACCTTTTAACTTATGCTGCAATTGACGTGAACAACTTTAATTTGGGTATTTTTTCTTTATTATTAATAGGCCTCATTTGCCTTTCTTACTATATAAAACCTGAAAATGAATATTATGTTTGGAACTATAGTTTGACCCCAAAAGATTTTTTAATTGAAAAACTAAAAATTGGTTTGCTGTATTATACGGCATTAAGCATTCCAATATTAATAGCCTTGGGTATTTTCTTTTATAATGAAATTGGAATCTTGTTAGTTTTCTTTATCATTTCCTATGCCTATATTATTGCTATAATTTTAGCCAAATATTCAGCTTTTCCAGACGAAATGAGTTTGCCTCAAGGAATTCTAATTGCATTGAGTTTTATGTTCCCTCCTATTTTAATAGGACTTATCCCTTATTTTTATTCACTGTCTGTAAAAAGATTAACAACACTATTGAATGATTCAAATTAAAAATTTATCCAAATCCTTTGGCAAGAATCAAGTTTTAAAAAATATTGATTTGGATTTTAAGAAGGGAAAAGTATATGGTATTGTTGGTGAAAATGGCGCTGGAAAAACAACCTTATTTAGATGTATCGCTGGGCTAGAAAAATACCAAGGGGAAGTTTCTTCCACTATAAATCCATTAAAAAACCATTTGGGGCTCTTATTGACAGAGCCATTCATTTTTTCTAAAATAACTGGAAAAGAATATATACGGTTACTGGTTAATGCAAGAAAAGTAGAAATTACAGATTTAGAAGAAAGAAATGTATTTGACCTTCCACTAAATCAATATGCTTCTACCTATTCCACAGGAATGAAAAAGAAATTAGCCTTGACAGCTATATTACTTCAGCAAAACGATTTATTTATATTAGACGAACCTTTTAATGGTGTTGACATTCAAAGTAATCAACTCATCACTGAAATCATCCACAAATTAAAAAGCTTAGATAAATTAGTAATCTTATCTTCTCATATTTTTTCAACTTTAGCAGAAACTTGTGATGAAATTTATCTAATGAAAGATGGGGAAATTATTAAGAAGGTTATGCAAGAAGATTTTAAAAAATTGGAGCAAGAAATGAAATCCTTTACAATTGGCAATAAATTAGAAAAGCTTGGACTTTGATTAAGTCAATAATTATTTAATGTAACCCAATATCCAAAATTATCGTCTTAGGTTTATTAACATAAATCTAAAAAAATAATGAAAACTACATCCATCTTAAAAAATCTTCTAGGAGTAATAATTATATCTTTATTATTATTTCAGACCAAATCCTTTGCACAAACCTTGGAATCAAAAATGGATAGTTTACTTGCTGCCAAGTATCTACCATCAGATCCTGGAGGGGTTTTCTTGATTGCAAAAAATGGGAAACCAGTCTATAAAAAAGCTTTTGGAATGGCTAATATGGAATTAGAAGCGCCTTTAAAAACAGAGCATGTTTTTGAAATAGGATCTATGACCAAGCAATTTACAGCGGTTTCCATACTAATGTTATTAGAACAAGGCAAATTAGACTTGAATGATGAAATCACAAAATACATACCCGATTATCCAACTCAGGGAAAAACCATTACCATTCATCATTTGTTAAACCATACTTCAGGAATTAAAAGCTATACCAGTGTTAAGGGCTTAATGGGTATTGCAAAAACAGATCTAACACCAATCGAACTCATTGATTTCTTTAAAAACGAACCCATGGATTTTTCTCCAGGAGAAAAATTTAAATACAATAATTCTGGCTATATTATTTTGGGATATATCATCGAGTCCGTATCCGAAATGAGTTATGGGGATTTTGTGGAAGAAAATATATTTAAAAAATTAAATATGAGCTCTTCCTATTATGCCAGTCATAGAAAAGTTTTTAAAAATAGAGTTTCAGGATATCACCAACGAGATGGATTTACTAATGCCATGCATATAAGCTATACCCTACCCTATGCAGCTGGTTCCTTATTATCAAATGTTGACGATATGTTGCTATGGCAAAATGCATTAAGAGATAATACATTAGTAAGCAAAACCATTTTAGATAAGGCATTTACTAACTATACCCTAAATAATAATGAAGCTACCAACTATGGTTATGGTTGGCATATAAAAGAAATTAATGAGACGAAAAGCTATCAGCATGGAGGAAGTATTTTTGGTTTTAAATCTATGGGTGTTTATCTCCCGGATGAAGATATTTATGTAATTGGATTAAATAATTGTGACTGTAATTCCCCTACAAAAATCACAAAGGAAATTGCAGAGTTATATCTTAATGAACTGAATAACAATCTAAGTAGCAAAAATTAAATTTAACTTTATTATTGAAAAAGGTAATTGGAATGTTTTAGTATGGGATTGGAATAAAAAGTTGCAGGATTATTATTATCTTTAATTTTAATTAAGAAGCCACATATACTGTGGCTTCCTTTTTAAAATCAATAAACTAAATGCTTTTATCTAAGTTCCAGAACAATATAAAATGAATACCAAACCCCTATTAGATTATATTAGTAAATACATCACTTTAACTGATGAGGAAGAAGTTTTTTTTATTTCAAAACTAACTTATAGAAAATATCTAAAGGGGCAATATATTGTTCAACAGGGAGACATCTGTGACAAAACTAGTTTTCTAATTTCAGGTTGTTCAAAGACATTTTATGTGGATGACAAGGGTCAAGAACATATTGTATTGTTTGCTATAGAAGATTGGTGGGTATCCGATATTGGAAGTTTTATAACACAGACCCCTGCAGATTATAATGTCCAATGTATCGAAAACACAGAATTTATTCAGTTTTCATATCAAGATCAAGAGTTATTATTAGATAAGATTCCAAAATTGGAACGCTTGTTTAGAAAAATGATTGAAAAGGCTTTAGTATCCACACAAAAAAGAATTGTTAGAGGATTTAGTTTAAATGCCAAAGAACAATATCTCTATTTTAAACAGCATTACCCTACTATCGAACAGCGTGTTCCACAATATATGATTGCCTCTTATCTTGGAATTACAAAAGAATTTTTAAGTAAAATTAAAAGCCAAATCCTTCTCGAGCAATAAATGTTAATCTAGATTAACATGATTTTATAATCTACTTTAATCCATATTTAAATAATGTTGCAGACATTTGCATCATAATAGTTAACACTATAAAATTTAAATAAATAATAATAAAATCAACAAAATGAAAAACAATTTAAAAAATTTAGCTGCTATAGCAATCGTTGCTCTTATAGCATTTTCTTTTACTACTATTGAAGACACAAGAAAAGATATTAAATTAGAAAACAGCGAAGTGAACTGGAAAGCATTTAAAGTTACTGGATCTCATGAAGGCACAATATCTTTAAAATCAGGATTTTTAACTTTTAAGGAAGAAGTTTTAACTGGTGGAGAATTTGTGATTGATATGACTTCTATTGCTTGTACAGATTTGGAAGGTGAATACAAAGGTAAATTAGAAGGACATTTAAAGTCTGATGATTTCTTTGGTGTGGAGGGGAATCCTACATCTACTTTAGTGATTACGAAGGTAAAATCTAACGGTAAAAATTCATACGAAGTAACTGGAGATCTTACCATTAAAGGAAAAACCAACCCAATTACTTTTGATTTCTCTGTTTACGGTCAAAAAGCAAGTGCTTCTTTAAAAATTGATAGAGCTTTATTTGATGTAAAATATGGTTCTACTAGCTTCTTTGAAGGATTAAAAGACAAAGCAATTTATGATGAGTTTGATTTAAATGTAGCATTAGAGTTCTAGTAACAGCATTTTATATATTTATAGTTAGTTTAAAGCGCAAGTCAATTGACTTGCGCTTTTTTATTATCTTTCGTTTCTCAAAAATTTAGAAGAAATAAAGAATGATACGCAAACATACTCCTGAAGATTTAGATTCAATTATGAATATCTGGTTGCACTCCTCTACTCTAGCCCATCCCTTTTTAGATGCTACTTTTGTAGATAAAGTAAACCATGATATGAGAACGATGTATATCCCTGGATCTGAAACTTGGGTTTATATAGAAGACAACACCATCGTTGGTTTTATAAGCATGATTGGAAATGAAATTGGAGGATTATTTGTTTTACCAAATCACCACTCCAAAGGAATAGGATCACAATTAGTCAACTTTATAAAAGGATTCCATGAAGAATTGGAGGTAGAAGTTTTTGAAAAGAATGTAATAGGAAGAGCTTTTTACGACAAATATGGTTTTAAACTATTGAATACCTATATGCATGATCAAAGTAATCAGGAGGTGATGCGCTTAAAATTTAACTATTAAAATAGATAGATTAAAAAAATAGTCTCCAGCTTTCTATTTATAGATTTCACATGAGTTTTCTTAAAGTTCACATGATTTATTTTGCATCCCAATCATAGCCATAACCAAAATATTAATTAACAACTTGTATCCTATAAGCCGAGACTAATTGCTCATTTTATTTTTATAATTTCCACCTTCTTTATATCGATACACTTTTCCACTTCTATCTCTTTCAAAGACAAACTTAGCTCCTAACTCTCCATTTTCTTTTATTTGAATAAAAGTATCCTTCTCTAAGTATTTATAAAATTGCATTCCTCTTTTTGGAGAATTCTCAGGTAATTGCAAAACCACTAAATCTTCTCCCCAACTAGAAATGTACACTTCACTATTCCAAGGATTCATATCATAATACCCAGTATAATCTTCTAATCGGTATTCATTTTCAGGTTTTTCTATTGTAAGTTTTGCTCTTTCTAAAATTTGTTTGATCCCATTTGAATATTTAAAAGTTGCTACTCTATTAGCATTTACCATAATCACAACAGCCATTTTTGTGCTTAGATTTAATTGTAGTAAAGACACAAAACCTGGACAAGTACCGCCGTGCGACACCCAATCATCACCATTCGAGCTTTTTATAACCTCAAAGCCAAGCCCCCAAGTAGAATATCCATCTTTACTAGTGATTTTTGCTTGATGCATGGTTTTTAAAGTTGCAGATTTTAAAACTTCTGTTGTATTAGCATCTTGCAATCGAAACTGCCATGAAGCATATTTTCCTAAATCTGAAATAGATGACCATAGACCCATAGCTGGAGTCATAGCTTTAGTTTCAAATAGATTTACGTTATTACGGTTTCTATTTCTATTTATGGCTGTATAACCACTAGCCTGCTTATTATTATCTATTATTGAATTAGCTCCTATAAAAGTATTGTTCATTTTTAATGGAAGTAATACTTCATTCATGAGGTAAGTTTCATAAGGCATTCCTGAAACTTTTTCTATTATTTCGCCTAATAAGGCATAGCCTATATTGCTATAACTAACATCTGACCCTACTTCACTTTCAGTCTCTAAATCCTTAAAAATGGAACGAAATTCATTTTGTGAAGGAAAATTAAATTTGGGACCACTAAAATAACTATGTATTGTATTTCCTGGTAAACCCGATGAATGAGAAAGTAAAGATCCTATGGTAATTGCTCCGCCTTCCGGAAAATTTTGTTGAACTTTATAAAAAGGCAATAAATCTTTTACTTCATCTTCTAAGTGAAGTTTACCTTCGTCAACCAATTTCATAATTGCTACAGCAGTAAATGATTTTGTAATAGAACAAATACTACATATTGAGGATAAGTTTATATTCTTATTTTGTTCAATATTGGCTTTTCCAAAAGCACCAGCCCAAGCTATTTCTTGATCATCAATAACCATAGCAATCATCCCTGGAATTCCTTCAAAATCTTTTTGAGCCTCCAACCAGACTTCTATTAATTTAAAAGCATCTTCATAATTTTTTTTGTTTTCTTGAGAGATTCCTTGAATTGAAATAAAAAGGAAAATTATAAGTATGGCAAACTGTTTCATATATAAATGTTTTTATATTGATTATTTTGTTATTAATAAATTTGATAGGATACTAAGAAGGATTTCTTAGTATTTAAAAAAAGGAAATATACTTTTATAAACTTTTAATTCTTAAATTTTCCCAAGGAATATCATAAATCTGCATGACACTCGAAAGGGATTTTATTTTCACAAAAGGAACATTATTTTTTAATGGTGAGTTATTTATTATCTGCTTTCTAGGGTTGTTCTCTAGAGTTTTTAAAGAAAATTTTTCTGGGTGAATTAACTTAGACTCTATTCCTTCATATTGCAAGTTATAAATACTATCAGGTAGTTTTACCCAAACCTTTTTACTATCCTCTACATCAATATTGATATATTTTACTTTAGAAGAAACTGCAACACTCAGCATTTTAAAATTTCCTTGGGCATCGATACTTTCGGTAATATTATCAATAGATACTGTTGAAGTATTGGATATTATATGCATGTTTTTCACTTCATTTATCAATACAAAGTCTGAAAATAAAACATCAAGTTTTCCATTATTCCATTGATTAATTTCAAAGTTGGAATACGATCCCTTTATGGAAGTATTGATTCCATTAATCTTATTTGCTTGAAATAACACATAATTTAAATCTGCTTCTAGGTTTTTGATTTCTTCAGAAAACACCACTTTACCATGCCTTACATTAATACGAAGTTTGGCATTTCTTGGAATTTTTATTTTTAGTGTTTTTTGGACAATTGCTCGTTTTGTTGATAAGGCACGTACATTTGTTGATGGTAGCTTACTCTTGCTTTTAAGTGTTGCTTTATTTACAATTTCTGGTTGTGTATCTAGACTCGGCAAAGGTTCTTTTTTAGGTTTTCTTAATAGTATTCTCTCTTCCTTTGTCTTGTTATAGAACCGCCTTCCAATTTTTTCATTATTCTCTTTCTCCCACTGTTCTATATAAGTATTGCCTTTTTCTATATATGTATCAAAATCAAATTCTCCTTGGCTTTTGGACTCTTCATTATAATTCTTATTGTGATTGAGTGTTGAACTTCCCATACCCTTTTTTAAGGCTTCTATTTCTATTTTGGTAGTATTTAATTCCTCTGTATTTAAAAAATATCCTTCATAATATCCATGTTTTTTTAAATCAATATCTGTATTATTATTAGAAAAGGAACTTATCACTATTTTATTTTCATTTTTTTCAGAATTAAAATTCCACTCATAAAAATATGCTTCCACTTCTTTTTGGGATAAACCTTCTACCTCTAATAATGCTTCTACTATAACTACATCTTTGTCTGTTAATTCAAATTCTACATTGGTATACTTACTATCAAGCTCTATACTAACATTTTGATCAACTTGATACTCCTGCTGTTTCGATTTGCTTATCACCTGCCCAGAGGCATTTGTAATAATTACTACTAATGCTAAAATTAGGAATATATTTCTTTTAAATAGTTTCATGTTCTTTATTGTTTAATGGGATCATTTCAGTTTTTAATGTTTGCAATAATTCTAATTGCATTTTTAAGTTATTTATCAAAGCGTTTATGCTTCTTGTATTAGGGCCTTCTTCATTTATTTCGATTACCAATTTTTTATATTCTCTTTTAAGAATTGAAAAACGATTCATATATCGGTTAAAAATTGATTTGCCTTCCTTATTATCTTGTACCTCTAATAATGTGAGATTTATATTGGTTATATAGAAGTCTTCTATTTCTTCCAATTCTGGAGAAATAGCGCTCAAAATGAATTCAGATTGTATTGTTTTTTTATCTTGATTTATTGGATTAATTAATAAATATGAAGTGGTACCTAATGCTACAAAAAGCAATATGGATGCTGCAATTTTAAAAATTTCAAACGTATTGCGCTTTTTTACAGGTAATTCAGTATATAATCTTTCGATGAATAGATCTTCATGGTCCTTTCTTCGCGGATGATTTACTAAACGATCCTTTTCAAATAGTTTTTTAAGATTCTGTCCCATATCCTTTTTGTTTTAATAATTCTCTTAATTTAATTTTTCCTCGCATAAGTTGTGTTCTGGAAGCTATTATAGAAATATTCAAAATTTGTGAAATCTCTTCATGATCATATCCTTCTATTAAATAGAGCATCACTACAAATTTGTATTTATCTGGAAGTTTGCTTATTTCTGTTTTAACATCTTCTAAAACTAGTTCTTCCTCAAAATTCCAGTTGTCATCATTATCCCCTTCAAAAGGAATTACATTTACTTCTTCTAAAGCAACCACTTCCAACTGTTTCTTTTTTAAGTGATTTATGCAATTGTTTACAACGATTTTTTTTAGCCATGCGCCAAAAGTCACCTCTGCTTTAAACTGAGAGATATTTTTAAATGCGCTTAAAAAGGATTCTTGAATTATATCTTCGGCATTTTCTGAGTTCTTTAAAAATCGAATTGCTACATTATACATCCCTTGGTTATAATTCCTGTATAGCTCAATTTGAGCACGCTTGTTATTTAATTTACATTCTTTTATTAAATGAATATGTTGCATATTGGTTTGCTAATTTGTTCGATATAAAAACACTTCCTATTAAGAAAGACAGCGCATAATTTAATGCGTTGCAAAAAAATGTAAAATAGTTCTATTTTTAATGTATCTTTTGTAATTCAAGGCATAGTAATAAAAAGAAAAACAACTATTTATCTTCTTAAAAAAACTAATTTTTAAATAGCAATGAAAAGGAAGTGTATTTACCAACTTCAGAGCTGACCAATAAATTCCCACCATGTTTCTTTAATATGTTCTTAGAAAGGCTTAAACCTATTCCAGATCCATTCTTTTTTGTAGTATAAAATGGAATGAATACCTGATTCATAATTTGTTCTTCGATTCCTATTCCATTATCGGTAAGTTGAAGCATCTTTTTATCTTTTAGCACTTCATAATTAAGAGTAATCATAGGTGCTTCCCTACCCTGTAATGCGTGTATGCTATTATTAATAAGATTGATCAATACCTGTTCTATTAGCTTGCTATCTATTTCGATGCTAGCATTTTTTGGAATCGGCAATATTTTTAAGTCGATGTTAGCTTTTTCTAAAGCAGGCTTCATTAGCAATTCTATACTCGATAAAAATTGTTTAACAATTACTTTTTGAGTCTTGGGTATAGGCACACTAGATATGGTTCTATAATCTTTTACAAATTCCAAGAGGCCTTCAGAACGTTTTTTAATGGTGGCAGCCGCCATATTAATATCTTGAATGTCTTCATTATCCAATTGATCTGATCTTATCAATTCTCCTTTCTCATCTTCGGTTAAGGCTTTCATGGTAGAAGCCAAAGAACTTACTGGAGTAAAGGAATTGAGCATTTCATGAGCTAATATTCGAATTACATTATGCCAAGCTTCAATTTCCTTTTGTTCTATTTCGGAACGGATATCTTGAAAAGTAATAATTAAATATGGGATGTTTAATAATTGAATTTCTATAACCTCCAATGACAATTGTTTCCTTTCCGATTCATCTCCAAAATCGACTAAAGTTTTTCCTCCATCCGATAGTTTTTCAATCTCTTTAACTAACCATGACACTTGATTGGCTAAGCGATGCCAATATTTATGTTGTGGCTGCTGCAAAATATCACAGGCTGCTTTATTCAAAAATAAAATCTCTTCATTGGAAGTAGCATCGTATAAATCGTTCTTGTTAATGGAAATGATACCTAGATTTACATGTTCTAGGATATATTGAAAATATTTAAATTGGGCTTCTTTTTCAATTTTATTCCGTTTAAATATCTTGATAATCAGATTGAAATCATCGTATACTTTTACAAAGGAATCCCCTTTATTGCTGGGTGAGAAATAAACCGAATAGTCTTCGTTTTTTAATGCTTCCAAGAATTTCACCAAAGAATAGTTGGTATTGTTCACATATCGAATTAAAAATGCGACCAAAAGAATTATGACTACCCCTATTCCAGCAGCAGAAAACCAAATCCCTTTTAATAAAAAGTGTGAGAAAAGTACACATAGTATTAGAATACTAAAAATTCGAAGGGCAACTTGTATGGTAAATCGTTTTATCAAAATAAAAATTATTATAGATTAAATTTTTCCAATCTGCGGTACAATGCAGCTCGAGTCAAGCCTAATTCTTTTGCAGCTTTCGAAATATTTCCTTCATATTTATCCAAAGCCTTTTGTACTAAAAGCTTTTCAATATCCTGAAGGTTTAAATTATCGTATTCATTAGAATAATCCTTTGATTCCGGATTCTGGGTTGACAAATTAAAATCGGAAGGTTTAATTTCATGATCATCAGACATAATAACGCCACGTTCTATGGTATGCTGAATTTCACGAACATTACCTGGCCATTTATGGTTTTGTAATATCGTTAAAGCTTCTTCATTTACTATTAAATGTGATTTATGGTATTTCTCTCTAAACATTTGTAAATAGAGTTCTATAAAGTCTTTTATATCTTCAGGTCTTTGCCTCAATGGTGGAATGGTAATTTCAACCGTATTAATTCTAAACATCAAATCTTGCCTAAACTTCCCCTCTTCTACCCATTGATTTAATGGTGCATTGGTAGCAAACAAAAGTCTTGCATTAAAAGGACGCTCAATACCTTCTCCAAGCCTAGATACTTTACGATCTTGAAGAACGGTTAGCAACTTGGATTGTAAATTATAAGGAAGGTTTCCTATTTCATCCAGAAAAAGAGTACCGTTTTCTGCCATTTCAAAACGACCCGGTTTATCTTCCAAAGCATCAGTAAAAGCACCTTTCTTATGTCCAAAAAGTTCGCTTTCGAAAAGGTTTTCAGAAAGAGATCCTAAATCCACATGAATAAATGGTCCTTTAGAAAATACGGAACGTTTATGAATTTCTCTTGCAAGATGTTGTTTTCCAGTACCATTTTCACCTAAGATTAGAATACTAGCATCGGTAATACTAACCTTTTTTATGGTATTCATTACCTGTTTCATGGCTGGTGATCCTCCTATTATAGGGCCAAATTTTTGATCGTTATTATTTTGCAATACTTCATTGGTATGTTCTAAAATTGCGATCTTTTTATTCGAATTGCTTAAAACTAATGCAGCATTAATAGTTGCCAAGAATTTTTCGTTGGACCAAGGTTTTAGGATAAAATCGAATGCCCCCATTTTAATGGCATTAACAGCCAACTCTACCTCTCCATAGGCGGTCATTAAGATAATCACCATTTGTGGATTGATACTTAAAATATGCTTTAACCAATAAATGCCCTCTTTTCCATCATTAAATCCTATTCTATAATTCATATCCAAAACAATCACGTCGATATCTTCTTTAGATATAATTTGATTGATCTCTTTAGGATTATTGCGGGTAATTACTTTTTCGAATTGTTTTTTCAATAATAGTTTTGCCGACAGTAAAACATCTTCATCGTCGTCAATAATTAATATGGTTGCATTGGTTTTTTGCATTATTTAGAAATAATAAGAATTTTCACGAAAGTACAAAATGTTCGATAATGAACAATAAAATGTCCGAAAATGAACACTTCTATATTCTTGCTAAAATTATAAAACACTGATATTGTGATATATAACAAATTTTACTTTTTTGGCACATCGATTGAAAAGGGTTTATCAGAAATCATTTAATAAATAAAATATAGAAATTATGAGAACTTTAAACAACAATCAATTATCAGGAACAACAAGAAGCACTAAAAGTTTTGTTTGGAATAGCAAAAGAAGCTTTAGATAAAATTCCATTTAAAAAACTAATCAATCAAAAAACGAGCATTATGACAACATCTATTTTAAATACTCAAATTGAACAAAAAAATTTAGGTTTTTTATTAAATATAGAAATCAGTAAAAGATCGCGTTGGTCAAAATTAAACATTCGTCAATCAAACTAATAAAATCAATCAAAATGATATCCATAATTATCGCAATCGCAAATTTTATTCTAAAAACAGTTCTACCCTTTTTATTTTAAAAACATAACAATAACAACAATCAACAATTAAATCACCGCCATGAAGCAACTGGGAATGGATAAAAGAATAGAAAAAAAGAGTTGGAACCGAACTAAGACCTTATACCTAGCGGGTATAATAGTATTTATCATACTTGCCTTTTTTGGTTTTAAAACTATGAATAGAAAGATCTATAAAATAGATGAGTCTAGAATAACCGTAAAGAAAGTAACTGCAGGAGATTTTCAAGATGTCATCCTTATCGATGGAGATGTAGAACCTATAAACCTTGTATTGGTAAATACGCTAGAAGGTGGTATTGTAGAAGAGATATTTATAGAGGATGGAATTTTTGTTGAAAAAGGAACTCCAATATTATTGCTTAGTAATCCAGCAGTAACCTTGAATTATATGAACCAAGAAACTGCAATTATTGAACAAATTAACAACCTGAGAAGTTTAAAGCTTTCTTTAGAAAAAGACCAAAGAGATTTAAATGAATCCTTGATCGATAGTGAAAATAGCTTGGCTGATGAAGAACGTTCTTATAAGGTAGATTCCGTATTATATACTAAAGATGTTATTGCGAGGAATGACTATGTGGACAGACAGGAATCTTATAAGTACTTAAAAAACAAGCGTGATTTTATGGAGAATAACGTGAATAAAAGCGCCAAGGATAATAGAATTCAAATTCAACAAATCAATACTTCTATTTCATTGATGCAGCGAAATTTAGAATTCATTCACGAAAATATTGAAAAGATGTTGGTACGTGCTCCTGTTTCTGGAATGTTATCTTCTTTCGATCCTGTGATTGGAGAATCCTATATTCAAAATCAAACCGTTGCTAAAATTGATGTTCAGTCAGGATTTAAAATAAAAGGACAGGTAGACGAATATTATCTAAGTATGGTGAAACCAGGACAACTGGCACGCTTTTCTTTCGATGGAAATCTAATCGATTTAAAAGTAAAAAAAGTACTTCCTGAGGTAGTCAACAGACGTTTTGAAATAGAGCTAGTATTTGTTGAAGATGCACCCGAATCGGTTACCATTGGACAATCTTTACAAGTAAGATTGGAATTATCTAAAGCACAGAAATCATTATTGATCCCTAGAGGAAGTTATTTTCAATCTTCAGGAGGACAATTTGTATATGTACTAGATGGAAATAATGAAGCCCACAAACGCTATATCAAGTTGGGAAGTCAAAACCCAAGTTACTATCAAGTATTAGAAGGATTAAGTGAAGGTGAAGAATTGATTACCTCCTCTTATGATGCATATAAAAATTACGAATCAATCAAAATAAATTAATATAAAAATCAAAAATCATGATCAAATTAAGCAATTTATCAAAAGTGTACAGAACGGACGAAATTGAATCGACCGCATTAAATGAAGTTTCCTTTGAAATTAATGAAGGAGAGTTTGTATCCATCATGGGACCTTCAGGTTGTGGAAAGTCTACCCTACTTAATATTTTGGGAATGTTAGATAAACCAGAAAGTGGATCTTATCAGTTTTTAGATAATGAAGTAGCACAACTAAAGGAAAAGGAACGTTCTGATGTTCGTAAAAAGAATATTGGTTTCATATTCCAAAACTTTAATTTGATCGATGAATTGACCGTTTTTGAAAATATTGAATTGCCATTGCTTTACAATAAAGTAAATTCTTCAGAACGTAAGAAAAGAGTGAATGAGCTTATTGAAAAAATAGGAATCTCGCATAGAGCATCACATTATCCACAACAACTTTCTGGAGGACAACAACAGCGTGTTGCCGTAGCTCGTGCTTTAATCACAAAGCCACCATTAATTTTAGCAGATGAGCCTACAGGTAATCTAGATAGCTCTCATGGTAATGAAGTGATGGAATTGATGTGTGAATTAAATGAAGCAGGAACAACCATCATCATGGTGACACACTCTGCACACGATGCAAGTTATTCTAATAGAATTATCAATTTATTAGATGGACAAGTTGTATCTGAAAAGAAAAGTAAATCGGTACAGGCTGCCATATAATCCTAAAAAAAGAAAAAATGTTTAAAAATTATTTAAAAGTAGCCTTTAGAAGCCTCAACAAGAACAGAGTCTATTCCGTAATCAATATTTTAGGTTTGGCATTAGGCTTAACGGTAACCATTCTCGTTTTTATGTTTATTAAAGATGAAACTAGTTATGAAAAACATTGGGATGGATATGAACGTGTTTATAGAACCGGAATAAAAGCGGATATGATGGGGCAGAAAATGGATGCTCCAGTATCGCCAAGTCCTATGGCAAATGCACTACGAACCGAATTTACCGATGTAGAAACTGCCACTAGAATTAATACGATTAACCAAGAGATCATGATGCGTCATGAGCAAACCAAAGTATATATACAAAAAGGAGTCTATGCAGACAGCACCTTCTTTAAAATATTTAACTATGAATTTGTTCATGGGGATCCAAATACGGTTTTAAAAGAAGATAATGCCATCGTTTTGACTGAAGAAACTGCCCGTAAATTATTTGGTGACAAAAGTGCTTTGGGAGAACTGGTTAATTATGATAATAGACAAGACTATGTAGTTAAAGGGATTGTAAAGGAACCAAAAGGACATGCACATTTTCATTTTGATATGTTTATGGCTCAAAATAGTATTCGAAATGTATGGATGCAAAATAATTTCCACACCTATGTGAAACTGAAAGAAGGTGCAGATTATACTGCTTTTGAAACGGAAATGAAACGTAACTTTATTAAAAAGATCGAACCCGATGTGGAGCGATTCTTAAAAATTACGGTAGAAAAGTTTTTTGAGCAAGGCAACGCTTTCGAATATCAATTACAACCTTTAAAAGACATCCATTTGTATTCGCATAAAGACTGGGAAATTGAACAAAATGGAAATATTATTTATATCTATGTGTTTATAGGTATTGCCTTATTGGTAATTTTAATAGCAGGGATTAATTTTATGAATTTATCCACTGCGAGAGCGGGTAAAAGAGCCAAAGAAGTTGGAGTTCGTAAGGTTACGGGTGCATCCAGAAAAATGTTGATTGTACAGTTTTTAACCGAATCGATCATACAAAGCTTTATAGCACTTTTCTTAGCATTTATTTTGGTAGAATTGTTTTTACCAGGATTTAATAATATTATGGAGACCAACCTGTATCTTTTTAATGATCATTTAGGAATGACCTTAGCTTTTTCTTTAGGAGTTACCTTGTTTTATGGATTGTTTGCAGGAAGTTATCCAGCATTCTTCCTCTCTGCTTTTCAACCTATAGCCGTATTAAAGGGAGATCTTACTAAAACTAAAGGAGGTACCTTATTAAGAAAATCTTTGGTTGTAATTCAATTTACAGCTTCCACCATTTTAATTATTGGAATGATCATTATTTTTAAACAAATCTCATTCTTGCAAAATAAAGACATTGGATTTAATGGAGATCAGGTATTAGTGGTACCAATTCAAACAGATCCTATGGTAGAAAATTTCAGAAATTATAAAGACATTTTCTTAAAGAACAGCAATGTGTTAAGTGTTACTAGAGCTGACTATTACCCTGGAGACACCCCTAACCAAAACATGTATGCTGTAGAAGGGAATGAAGAGCAGTTTCCTTTATGGAATTTGGGAGTTGACTATGATTTTTTCAAAACCTTAAATGTGGAACTTCTGGAAGGAAGAAAATTTGAAAGAGAAAAAGAATCGGACTCTATCCCCTATTTTATTATAAATGAAACTGCTGTAAAGACTTTAAATTTAGAAAATACGGTAGGAACGAGACTTGGAACATTTATAAATCAAAACGGAGATATGGCTTATGGAAATATTATCGGTATCGTAAAAGATTTTCATATAGAAGGATTTAACCAACCTATTCGACCTATGGTATTATCGATTAGCAATAATTTATGGTTTGCATCCTTTAAAATTGCGCCAAACGATATGAGTGCTACTGTAGATTTTATTGAAAACGAATGGAATAAACTAGAACCTACGCATCCGTTTCGATATACCTATTTAGATCAGAAATTTGGAGCCTTATTACGACAACAAGAGAATTTTGGAACCATGTTTCTATTCTTAACCATTCTTGCTATTATTATTTCAGCAATGGGATTATATGGCTTGGCTTCGTATACCGCCGAGCAAAGAACCAAAGAGATAGGAATACGAAAAGTATTGGGAGCTTCAGTTTCACAGATTATGAATATGCTTACCAAAGATTTTATCAAGTTGGTATTAATAGCTAATATTTTCGCTTGGCCTATCACCTATTTATTGGCTAAGAATTGGTTAACCAATTTTTCCTATCAAATAGATATGCCCATTATGCCATTTATTTTTGCAACCATATTAGCATTGATAATCGCTATAATAACGGTGAGTTCTCAAGCTTATTTAGCTGCGAATTCAGATCCAGTAAAAGCATTGAAGTATGAATAGTGAATAGAAAAGTTAATGTGAGAAAGCTCTTGAGAAATCAAGGGCTTTTTTTGTTATTAAATCCCAAATCAACAATCTCCAATCTTTCTCCGTTAATAACCCTTCAATAACAAGCATTCTCTCTTTACAAGACAATCTACAAATCGGATAAAACACTATTCATCAAATTTAGGTTGTAGCTATTTATTTTTTGGTGTGAAGGCATCCAGCCTAATAAAAACCTGGTGAAATCTGTACATGCAATGGGATACATTTTTCTCCATTCCTGTTCAAATTCTTCGAAATCAATAAAAAATGTACTAGATTCAAGGGATTGTTTTAATTCAGAAAAATAGAATTCCAAAAGCTCGTCTTGATATAATTCACTTTCAGAATTGGAAAGGCAACTTCCTAAAAAGTAGGCAACATCTTTCATTCCGCAACCACCACCAACATATTGAAAATCTACCGCAGCAACATTTTCGCCATTTTCAGAAAAACAAAAATTAGCAAGTTTTGCATCTCCGTGAACAATGGTTTGGTACTTGCATTGGCTTAATAAATCATCTATTAATGATGCCTTAGATTTTAACTCTTCATTTTTAATATTTTTAAATTCATCTGGTCGAGTTTTCAAATGCCAATAAGTACCAACATCCCATAAACCCTTAGGTTCGTGGAATAAGAAAGTAGCATGAAAATTTGCTAACCATTTTAAACAAACTTTAACCTCTAATAAATTAAGTTGTTGTTTTCGTAAGGGAAAATTCACATTTAAATCTTCCAAAACAATCCATTGGTTATTACCTTCAGAAAATGAACCAACTAGTTCTGGAACTTTACAATTATTGATACATTGCTGACTCCATTTTTCATACCAATACGTTTCCACTTTATAAGACTTAACCTTTCTATCGTGAGAGTATTCAGTATTCCAACCTCTTGGATGTTCATTGACTTGATTTAAAGATATAAATTTTACTACAACTGAATTAAGTGATGCCTTGTGTAATTGATAACGAGAAATCCTACCATAATCGCTCCACAAAGATTGAATGATTTCAATTTCTTCACAGGCAGTTGCTTTGGTAACTTTTAAAAGGTAGTCTTTAAAATCTGAATTCATGAGTTAAAGCCTCTTTTATAGCGAATGTAGTATAAAAGTAATATTAAATCATAAAGATATCATTTATTTTAAAAAGGGAAAATTAAGCCCTAGATCTTTTAAAATTCTTATCTTGTTTACATAGGTAGGAGATTGTAAATTTAAGTCGCCAAACAAACATTTGAGAAAAAAATACGCAAAATGAAAACAGTTATAATTTCAGGAAGTTCGAGAAATGATGGAGATACCAAAGCTCTAACAAATGAACTGATAAAAAAATCAGATTGGGATTTGATAAACTTGAACGATTACAACTTCGGATATTATGATTATGAATATCAAAATAAAAATGATGACTATATTAAGTTACTGCGAAAAATAATTGAAAAATATGATACACTGGTTTTTGCAACACCTGTTTACTGGTACTCCATGAGCGGTATTATGAAAGTGTTTTTTGATAGAATAACTGATTTATTAGAAATTGAAAAAGATCTTGGACGAAAATTAAGAGGAAAAAATATGGCGGCGATTAGTTGTTCTATAGGAAACAATTTAGGGGATATTTTTTGGCTTCCATTTTCTGAAACTGCAAATTATTTGGGAATGGAATATCTTGGGAGTTTACATATGATTACAGGAAAGAAAAACGATTTGGAATTAGAGAATTTTATTAGCCTAATTGAAAAATAAAAGCATGCAGTAACGACAAAATAATAACAAAAGCCCTTATGCTTCATTTGAAAAACCTATTTAACTTACATAAATATCGATGATGAGTTGCCTTTAAAGGGTTTTAGCGAAACCCCAATACTTCCCTCCTTTTTGTTATCTTTAGTCTCTATGTAAAAACAAGCTAAATTTAAACCCTAAAAACCCAATCATTATGATCAAAAACATACTGTTTCTTTTTGCATTTTTCATTAATTTTTTTGCAATAAATGCCCAAAATACGGTGATTAAAGCAGGTCATTTTTTCGATGCTCGAAACGGTGAAATGTTGGAGAATCAAATTATAATTGTTAAGGATAGAAAGATAATAGAAGTTGGAGCCAATCCAAAATTTAGTGAAACAGATAGTATCATTGATCTATCCAATTCATGGGTATTACCAGGACTTATGGACTGCCATGTTCATATAACTGCTAACTTGCCATATAGAAATCTTCAGATGGAACAGATGTACGCAAGTGAAAGTACATCTCTCCGTGCAATAAGGGGTACAGTTGTTGCCAAACAGTTTTTAGACAATGGGTTTACGACTATTAAAGAAATTGGTAATGATGCAAACTACGCCACTGCAGATATCATCAAAGCAATTAAGAAAGGTTGGATTCAGGGCCCTACTATTATATATACAGGTAAAATTATTGCGCCTTATGGCGGGCAGTCTAGTGGTGTAAACCCCGAACATGAATATTATTGGAATTTTGAATATATAGATGCAGATACACCAGATGAAATAAAGAAAGCGGTTAGAAAGAATATTTATAACGGTGCCAATGTGATTAAAATGGTAACTGGTGACAATGGGATTTATAATGCTGAAGATATTAAAGCAGCAGTTGACGAAGCTAAAAAATACAACATAAAAGTTACCGTTCACGCGGCTGGAGGTTTAGCTGCAACCAATGTAATTTCAGGAGATGCAGCTGCCATCGAACATGGATTTCAATTAGACAATGAACAGCTTCAATTAATGAAAGATAAAGAGATATTTTTAGTGGGTACAGACTTTTCTTATGATAATTGGTATGCTTATGGCATGGATTCAGAAACAGCAACAGCATTAAATAATATGCTTGTGGACAGACTTAAAAGAGCATATAAAATTGGAACACCAATGGCTTTTGGGACAGATATTATTGTTGATCTCCCAGAGTTAAATCGAGTAGAGTCCAGTCTTAAAGTATTAGAAACGTGGAAAGCAGCAGAAATACCGGCTTCCTATATTTTGCAAACCATGACTATTAATGCAGCTGAACTTTTAGGAATTGATAAAGAAAGAGGAATTTTAGAGCCTTCTTATTATGCAGACATAATCGCTGTTAAAAACAATCCTCTCGAAGATATTGAGTCTATTAATACCGTTCATTTTGTAATGAAAGAGGGCGAAATAATTAGGGATGATAAAGAATAAATGCATAATACCTTTACACACAAAATAAAACCAGATGAAAAAAAATTTTACCATTTTAGCAATTATCGTAGTATCATTAAATGCTATAGCACAAAAAGTCTATTCGGTAGATGCAGATTACAAAGCAGATGTTAAAGTTTTTGTAGTAGACGCAGATTACAAGGCGGATCTTTTAGTTTATAAAGTTAGTGCAGATTATAAAGCCAAAGGTAATGAGGGCAAATGGTTTTTTACGGATGCTGACTATAAGGCTAAAAAGAAAATATATTTTGTAGATGCAGATTATAAAGCAGATCTAAAGATTTTCTTTGTAGAATCGGATTATAAATCAGGTTGGAAAAAAAGCTCAAAAATTCATTTAATGTATTGAAATTGTCATGACACTCTTTGAAAGAGTTTCTTTCATTATACTAACTTAGTGCCAATACAAAAAACCATACTCAAATGCAGTATGCTTTATTATAATCTATAACCTATGGACTTAATAAATAATCCGATTTATGTATTAGCGACATTATGCTTTATGGTTATTTTAGCAGTGTATACTGGGAAAACTAAGTATGGCAAACAGTTTGGTGCAGCTCTATTGGTTATTATATTCTCAGCCATATTAGCAAATTTCAAAATTATTCCTTCTGCCTCCAATAGTATTCCATTGTATCATGGTATTTTTAAATATGTTGCTCCAATTTCTATTTTTTACTTATTGCTAAACGTTAATTTAACTTCTATTAAACGAGCAGGATTACCAATGATTGGCTTGTTTTTAATTGGTTCTCTAGCAACTACAATAGGTATTCTCGCTTCTTGGTTTATGCTAACACCAGAAAGTGTTTTAGGTGAAGATGGGAAAGTCATAGCAGGTATGCTTACAGGCACATACACAGGAGGTAGTGTCAATTTTAATGCTGTGGCATTACAATATGACTTTCAAGAAAAAGGAGCCTTATATGCTGGAACCATTGCAGTAGACAATGTGGTTACTACCCTATGGATTATTGTAACTCTAGCATTTCCTATTCTTATAAAACGTTTTTGGAAAGGCAAAACAAATTTAAAATCCCAAATATCCAAAGAAAACAAAGAGCATCATCCAGAAGATGAAAATATCGATTCAATTTCGCTCATGTGGCTGCTTTTTTTTGGTCTTGCTGCTTATTTTGTATCTGATGTTATTAAAGAGTTGGTACCACAAATTCCTTCCATTGTAACCCTATCTACTATTGGTATCCTCTTAGCCCAAACAAAGTTTGTTGCAAACTTAAAAGGTAGTCATACTTTAGGCTTGTATTTGGTGTATTTATTTTTGGCCGTAATTGGAGCTTATTGTGAGCTTATAGCTGTAATAGAACTTAAAGAGCTTGGCATTACCTTATTGTTCTTTGCAGGATCTGCCGTTTTAATACATGGCATTATTATAATACTTTTAGGAGGTTTGTTTTATCGGGACTGGGAAATGATAGCAATTATTAGTCAAGCCAATATTGGCGGTAGTACAACAGCTATCGCCTTAGCAGAATCGTTTAACCGAAAAGAATTAATATTACCAGCAATATTGGTAGGTTCCTTAGGAAATGCTTTAGGTACCTATTTAGGCTTTTTTATGATTTATATTCTTTGAAATAAATTGAATAATAAACAACGAAACTTATACTATACAAATACATTATTCTTTGATTCCTTTCACAAAATTGCTAATACTTTCTTTTAAATTATTAGAATCTTTAATTGCTTTAATAAAGGCACTACCAATGATGGCACCTTCTGCATAATTACAAGCTGTTGTAAATGATTCTTTATTTGAAATCCCAAAACCAATTAATTTTGGGTTCTTAAACGAAAGACTTTTAATTCGTTTAAAATAATCGACTTGGTTTTGTTGTAAATTACTTTTAGAACCCGTGATAGCATAGGAAGAAACCAAATATAGAAAACCCGAACTTTCTTCATCTAAAAGACGTATTCGTTCATCTATAGTTTGAGGAGTAATTAAGAATATCATATCCAGTTCCAAATCCTTTAGAAGGCTTTTGTAATTTTTCTGATAGATATCTAGTGGTAAATCTGGGATTATAAACCCGTCAACTCCTACCCTTTTTGCTTTTTCAAAAAAAGACTTGGCTCCATATTGCAATACTTGATTATAATAACCCATTAAGATAATAGGTATTGCAACCGTTTTTCTTATTTCTACAATTTGATTGAAAATAAGATCTAATGTGATTCCGTTCTTTATTGCAATTTCACTACTATTCTGTATGGTTGGCCCATCTGCTAATGGATCTGAAAAAGGCATGCCAATTTCAATCATATCCACTCCATTTCTAGCCAATTCTTGAACTATTTCTACAGTATCGTTTAGCTTCGGAAAACCAGCCGTAACGTAGATGTTAAGGATATTTGTTTTGGTTTGGAATGTATTTTTTATTCTTGTCATAATTAATAATTTAATGAGATAATGTTCTAATGAGCTAATGAATTAATTCCTTCTTTCATTGAATCATTGCAACCTTCTTATATACGTTTCCATGTCCTTATCTCCTCTTCCGGAAAGATTAACTACCACATTTTCATCGGCTTTAAAATCAATTTTATGTAAAGCTGCTAGTGCGTGTGCCGATTCTAAAGCTGGTATAATTCCCTCTAGTTTTGTAAGCTCATAAGCAGCATCTAATGCTTCTTGATCTGTAGCACCTAAAAAGATTCCTCTTCCGCTTTTAAATAAATGAGCGTGCAAAGGACCTACGCCAGGATAATCTAATCCCGCAGAAATAGAATAAGGCTCGGTTATTTGTCCTTCCTCATTTTGCATTAATAAGGTTTTACTACCATGAATAATTCCTTCACTACCTACTTGCGTAGTTGCTGCGGTCTCCCCTGTTGCTATTCCTAACCCATCAGCTTCAACTGCAATTAACTCTACCTTCTCATTTTCGAGATAATGATAAAAAGCACCTGCTGCATTAGATCCTCCTCCAATACAGGCAATAATTCTGTCTGGATAATCTCTACCCGTTTTCTCTTGTAATTGCAATTTCATTTCTTCAGAAATAATAGACTGAAAACGAGCAACCATATCTGGATAAGGATGTGGTCCAACTACCGATCCTATTAAATAGTAAGTATCTACTGGATTTGCAATCCAATCTCTAATGGCTTCATTTGTGGCATCTTTAAGTGTTTTAGAGCCAGATATTGCTGGTCGTACTTCAGCGCCAAGCATTTTCATACGAGCAACATTTGGCGCTTGTCTTTTTATATCTACTTCCCCCATATAAACAATACATTCCAAACCCATTAGTGCACAAACCGTAGCGGTTGCAACCCCATGTTGACCGGCACCAGTTTCCGCAATAATACGTTTTTTATTCATTTTTTTGGCCACCAATATCTGCCCCACTGTATTGTTTATTTTATGTGCGCCTGTATGATTTAAATCTTCTCTCTTTAAGAATACATTTGTATTGTATTTTTCAGAAAGTCGTTTGGCAAAATATAAAGGTGTTGGTCTGCCCACATAATCTTTTAATAAATTAGAAAATTCCTTTTTGAAAGATTCAGATTCGATAATCTTTAAATAATTTTCTTTTAACTCATTTACATTATGATAAAGCATTTCTGGTATAAATGCTCCTCCAAAATCTCCATAAAACCCGTTATTTTCTATATTCATCTTTGTAAACTTTGTTTAAATTTTTTAATTTTTTCAATATCCTTTAAAGCAGGCGCTATTTCGAAACCACTGTTAATATCAATGCCTGCAAACTTATCATGGCTTATGTTTAATATGCTTTCAGTCATGGTCCCGTCTAAACCTCCACTTAATAAAAATGGTGTTTGACCATTGTATTTCTGAAGTAAATTCCAGTTGAAGGTAATTCCATTTCCTCCTGCATCTTTTCCAAATGCATCAAATAAAAAGTAGTTGCAAAAAGGCTCGTAATCACTCAACTTCTCAAAATCAAAGTCTTCAGAAATTTGGAATGCTTTTATTATTTCAAACTCTTTCATTTTTAATTGCTGGCATTCTTTAGGAGTTTCATTTCCATGCAATTGAATCACATCTAATCCATAGTCTAAAACTTTTTCTCTTATAAATAATTCCTCCTTATCTACAAATACTCCTACTTTTTTTATAGTTTTCGGAAAATCTACATTCGAAATTTCCGATACATTTCTAGGAGACTTTTTATGAAATATAAAGCCCATAAAGTCAGGCTGAAGTTTTATCAACTCGGTGATGTTTCTAGCATCTCTCATTCCGCAGACTTTTAGTTTCATTGTTTTATATTTTGAGATTGCCACATTTCGCTTAGCTCCATTCGCAATGACATCTCGATTTATTAATTTATTTATATTTTCCTTGAACATTTTCAAACTGATAAATATTCTCAATAAACTCTTTACATGCCAATGCAGGATTAGAAGTTTTCATAAAGTTTTCTCCAATTAAAAATCCTTCAAAGCCGTGCTTTTTTAATTCGATAATATTTTCAAAGTCACTAATTCCACTTTCAGCTATTTTAATTGTTTCAAAAGGAAGTTGTGCTGCCAATCGTATAGAGTTTTCAAAATCTACTTTAAAAGTATTCAAGTCACGATTATTAATACCCACTAAATTTATTTCAGGAATGTATTTATCCAATTCCTCTTGGGTATGCACTTCCAATAAAACTTCTAAACCTAAATTATGTGCAAGACTTGTAAATTGTTGGATTTCATTTTTAGATAATACCGCTGCTATCAACAAAATTGCATCTGCACCAATAGATTTTGCTTCTATAATTTGATATTCAGAAATAGTAAAGTCTTTTCTCAATATAGGTCCTAATCCCATTTTCTTTGCAGCTATAACATCTTCATTTTTACCTCCAAAGGATTTGGTATCTGTCAATATAGAAACACCTGAAGCACCAGCATTTAAATAACCTTTTACAGTTTCCGTAACCATTGCATTTTTATTAATAATGCCCTTGGAAGGAGATTGTCGTTTAAATTCTGCTATAATTCCGCTTTTATCTTTTTGTTGTATCTGTTGTTTTAACGAAAAACCATCCGATTGAAAAAACAAACTTTTTTCTAAAACTTTTACAGGGAATCTTTTAGCAAGTTCTCTAATTTCTTCTCTTTTGTAGTAAATTATTTTGTCTAAAATTGTCATTTGCTATTTTATTACTTTATTTAGGGCTTGATATGCTTTCCCAGATTCTAAAGATTCATTAGCCATTGCAATGCATTCCTCAATAGATTTACTAGGTTCTAAGCATTTAAATGCAAATGAGGAATTTGCTAAAACCACATTTTTTTGAGGTATAGTACTTTCATTCTTTAGCAGATTCACAAATATTTTTGCTGTTTCTTGAATAGTCTCTCCGCCAAATATATCAGATGGATTTTGAGTATTAAACCCAATTAATTCAGGAGTATATAGGGTTTCTCCTGCATTTGAAATTGCTTTAAAATTCCCAGTTAATGAAATTTCATCATAACCGTCTAGACTGTGAAGTATGGTATAATTCTTCTCACTATCTTGTAGTAAGTAATTATAGATTCTTGCAATTTCTAAATTGAAAACACCAACCAATTGATTTTTTGGAAAACTCGGATTCACTAGTGGTCCTAACATGTTAAAAAAGGTTTTTATACCTAATTCCTTTCTTATAGGTGCCACGTTTTTCATAGCTGGATGGAACAAAGGGGCATGCATCATACAAAAGTTCGCTTCCTCTAATTGTCGCTTTAATATAGATTCTTCATTGGTGAATTTATAACCCAAATGCTCTAATACATTAGAAGAGCCACAAGAAGATGAAACGCCATAGTTCCCGTGTTTCGCTACTTTATAACCTGCGCCAGCAACTACAAATGCTGAAAGTGTAGAAATGTTAAATGTGTTTTTGCTATCTCCTCCAGTACCACAAACATCTATGGTATTAAAGTCTGATAAATCTATTTTATGGCATAAATCAAGCAGTGCATTTCTGAACCCTGTTAACTCTTCCACCGAAATATTTCGCATTAAATACACCGTTAAAAAAGCTGCAATTTGCGAAGGATTAAAATCTCCTGTACCAATTCTAGTTAAAATATCGTAGGCATCCTCTTGAGAAAGTTGCTGGTGTTGAAATAATTTATCTAATGTGTTTTTCATGCTTATTAATTTGTCATTGCGAGGAACGAAGCAATCTTTTCTAGAGATTGCAGCATCCCGAAAAAAACGGGATTCGCAAGGACAGTTATATATTTAAAAAATTTGAAATCATCTCTTTTCCGTGTTCCGTTAGTATGGATTCTGGATGAAATTGAACTCCATATACTTTATACTCTTTGTGTTTTAAAGACATAATTTGATTGTTCTCTTCTACGGAAGTGATTTTTAATTCCTCAGGAAAATCTTCATTGGCAATTACCCAACTATGATATCTTCCTATCTGAAAGGAAGTCGGTAAATTTTTAAATAGCAAATCCTTTTTGTCAACTACATCAATTGGTGTTGCTACGCCGTGAAAAACATTGTTAAGGTTTACTAGTTTAGCCCCAAAAACTTCCCCTATAGCTTGCATCCCTAAGCAAACTCCTAAAATCTTTTTGGTGGGCGCATATTTTTTAATCAAGTCTTTTAATATTCCTGCATCACTTGGTAAACCTGGACCAGGAGAAAGTATAATCGTGTCGTAAATATTTACGTATTCCAAATCAATTTCATCATTTCGAAAAACATCCACTTCATATTCTGGATTGGCTTCTACATAGTGAACCAAGTTATAAGTGAAAGAATCGTAATTGTCTAATATTAATATCTTCTTCATGGTTTATTTTTTTGTCTTTACGAATGGAATGAAGTAATCTTTTGAAAAGATTGCTTCGTTCCTCGCAATGACATATTTATTATATGTTCTCTGCTAATGCTAAAGCTTTCTTTAAAGCACCTAGTTTATTATTCACTTCTTGTAATTCGTTTTCTTCATTTGAATCGACCACTACACCAGCACCAGCCTGAAAAAACAAAGTGTTGTTCTTACTTAAAAAACTTCTTATAGTGATTGCATGGTTTACGGTTCCATCAAAGCCAAAAACTCCAATTGCGCCACCATAAAACCCCCTACTCTGATTTTCATACTCGTCAATTAATTGCATTGCTCTATATTTTGGAGCACCAGATAATGTTCCAGCCGGAAATGTATCTGCATATACCTGTAAGGCATCTGAAGAGGAATTTAAATCTGCTTCTACTTCAGATACTAAATGGATAACGTGACTATAAAACTGTGTTTCTTTATAGGTCTTAACGGTAACGTTTTTTCCATGGCGACTTAAATCATTTCTAGCCAAATCTACCAACATCGTATGCTCTGCGTTTTCTTTGGGATCTTTGGCAAGCAGTTCTGCTAATTTTTTATCCTCAAAGTCATTACCCGTTCTTTTAAATGTTCCTGCAATTGGATTGATAGTCGCTATTCCACCACTTGCCTTTAACTGAGCTTCTGGAGAGGAACCAAAAAGTTTAAAATTTCCAAAATCAAAATAAAACAAATAAGGGGAAGGATTTACAGATCGTAACGAACGATATACATTAAAATCGTCTCCTGAAAATCCTTGAGAAAACTGACGGGAAAGTACGATTTGAAACACATCTCCTTTTTGACAGTGTTCTTTCCCCTTTTTCACCATATTTTTAAACTCTGTATCCGAAATATTCGTATCCTCCTGGCCTTTCAATTTAAAATGATATTGCGGATGATTGTTTCCCTTAACCAAATTTTCTAATTCCACCATTGTAGATTCCTTTCCCTCCACAACATTTTCTGTTAGAGTCATTTCATTTTTAAAATGATCAATTTGAATAATGTATTTAAAAAGGGAATAATGCATTAGCGGAGTGGAATGCTTTTCTTCTTTAGGAGCTTTTATATCAATAGTCTCAAAATATTGAACCGCTTCATAATTAGTATAGCCGAAAAAACCATTAACCAGATCATTCTTTTCAATACTGAAAGTGTCAATTAAATTTTGAAGTTCGGAGATCACCTGCTTTCTTTCATTGATTTTATTTTTTTTATCTAATCCCAATCCATTAATATTTATAGACTGATTTTCTACTACAAAAGAAACTAAAGGCTCCAGACAGATAAATGAGAAATTATTGTCATTTCCGTGATAGTCGGAACTTTCTAATAAGCATGAATTATAAAACCGATCTCTTAACTTTAAATATAAGCCAACAGGAGTCACTGTATCGGAAAGCATTCTTTTATTTATTGTGTTAATGGAAATATTGTCTATCATAGTTTTAAGCAAAAAAAAAGACTTGTCGTAATCGACAAGTCTTTTGAATATTTTATATACAGAAGTTTTAGATTACGTTTTTAGTTTAACGAATCCACCACCAACTTGTATTTATTGTAATTTTCATATCTGTACAAATATATAAGAATATTTTTGAGAATTGCAAATTAATTTCAATTTGTAAAAATCTTGTATATTTAAACAACAGGGGAAGAATATCTGAAATAAATAATTGAGTATGAAAAATAAAGCTAAAATTGCTGCTGCACAACTTAGTCCCGTATTTTTAAATAAAACGGAAACCGTTAAAAAAGCTTGTAAAGCTATTGAGGAAGCTGGGAAAAATGGAGCTCAATTAATAGTCTTTCCAGAGGCTTTTATTTCTGGATATCCTGACTGGGTATGGCTTATTCCAAATAGTAAGGGAGCTCAATTAAATGAACTTTATATTAGATTAGTAGAAAATGCAATATCGGTACCAGACGATTCCACTGCACTACTTTGTAAAGCAGCCAAAAAAGCAAAAATTCATGTGATAATGGGGATGCATGAAAAAAACTCAGAAACTAGTAACACTAGTCTTTTTAATAGCCTCTTATTTATTGATAATGATGGGGAAATTATAGGAAAACACAGAAAGTTAATCCCTACCGGAGGGGAACGCTTAATTTGGGCACAGGGTGATGGAAGTACTTTGAAATCATATAAAACTCCTTTTGGTAAGATAGGAGGCTTGATTTGTTGGGAATCTTTTATGCCATTAGTGAGAAATGCCATTTATGAAGAGGGGACTCAAATTCTTGCTGTTCCAACTTGGGATAAAAGTGTTAATTGGCTTATTAGTATGCAACATATTGCTAGAGAGGGCGGAATATTTATTATTAGTACTTGTATGGCGATTAGAAAAAAGGATATCCCAGAAGAACTTAATTTTAAACATCTTTATCCTGAGGATAGAGAATGGATCAATACTGGAAATAGTTGCATCATTGCACCAAATGGTAAAATTATAGCTGGCCCAATTTCATCTTCTGAAGAAATAATATACGCGGATATTGATTTAAATCAAATTATTGAAGTAAAAAGAATGTTTGATGCTGTTGGTCATTATTCACGACCCGATGTTTTTAATTTTTCTGTTAAAAAAGATATTTAGTTCCGCTTATATAGAAATGCTTTCTAAAGCCTTTTCATAAACTTCTTCATATAAAGGAACAATATTTTTTGTTTCAAACTTCATCGCAGTTTTCTTAGCATTTTGTTTGAATTTAAGATGCGTTTCAGGGTTTTCCAGTATTTTTAATGCGTTATTAGACATATCATCTACATCCCCAATATCGCTTAAATAACCACTAATTCCTTGAATGTTAACTTCTGGCAATCCTCCAGCATTACTAGAGATTACAGGAACTCCACATGCCATTGCCTCTAAGGCTACTAACCCAAAACTTTCATGTTCTGAAGGCAATAAAAACAAATCACTAAAACATAATATTTTATCTACCTCATGACTATTACCAACAAAAAGAACATTATCAATAATGCCCAATTCTTCACATAACTTTTGAGTAGGATCTTTTTCTGGTCCTTCACCAACAATAATTAATCTTGCAGGCATCTTTTTTAAAATTCGATCAAATATTTCAATAACATTATCAATTCGTTTTACCTTTCTTAAATTACTGATATGCGTAATTATTTTTTCATCTTTATGTGCGATTAAATCTCGTTGACATTCAGAAAATGGATTGTTATATTTTTCAATATCTATAAAATTAGGAACCACATCGATTTCTCTTTTAATATCAAAAAGACGCAAAGTATCTTCCTTTAAGCTTTCCGAAACCGAGGTGACAGCATCGCTATTATTAATACTGAAAGTTACCGCTGGCTTATAAAAAGGGTGGCTACCAACTAAAGTAATATCGGTACCGTGTAAAGTAGTAACCATAGGAATATATATTCCTTCTTCTTCCAACATTTTTTTCGCCATATATCCCGCGTAAGCATGTGGAATAGCATAGTGTACATGTAAAAGCTCTATACCATGAAGCTTTACCATATCGACTAATTTACTTGATAATGCCAATTCGTATGGCTGGTAATGAAATAAAGGATAACTAGGCACAGTAACTTCATGATAATGCACATTGCTATGTAGTAATTGTAGACGTACGGGTTGCTTATAGGTAATAAAATGAACCTCGTGACCATGTTCGGCTAAAGCAATTCCTAATTCGGTTGCTACTACTCCACTTCCCCCAAAAGTTGGGTAACATACTATGGCAATTTTCATATAGTGTTTTTATATTATCTTATTCTTCAATGGCATGATAAATCAATTCTTGTATATCTGACCTTAAATTATTTTTTATAATCTTTCTGTTTTCTGCATTTGGATAAGTCCTATTCGATAAAAAGACATAAACTATTTCTTGTTCTGGATCTGCCCAAGTAAATGTTCCTGTAAAACCACTATGACCAAAACTTAACATCGATACACAACCACAGGTTGGACCAACATCTCCTAATTGTGGTTTGTCGAAACCTACTCCTCTCCTAACATCATCATCACAATAATAACAGGTATTAAATTGATCTAAGGTTTCAGGTTTTAAATACTCTCTTACACCATAGTTTCCTTTCCAAAGATACATTTGCATAATCTTTGCAACATCGTTAGCATTGCTAAACAATCCTGCATGACCACTTACCCCTCCTACCATTGCTGCTCCTTGGTCGTGAACATAACCTTGAACTTTCTGCATTCTAAAATAGTTATCATCTTCGGTGGGAGGAATACTGTTTATTGGAAACTTCTCTAAGGGTAAATAGGTAGTATGATCTGCACCAAGAGTTCTGTAAAGTCTATGCTGAACTATATTTTCTAATTTATAATTGTAATATTCTTCCAAATACTTTTTCATTAGATAATATGGCAAATCACTGTATTTATATCGTAATTTATCATAAAGTTCACTCTCTTTTATCTGAAGATAAATGCTATCAGTCATATCTTTTCTGATATACAAATCCTTAGCTACTTGAACGCTATATTTTTTGTCTTTTACTTTTGAATAATACTGTTTATCAGGTTGTTTTAGGCTATCCAAAGTATTAATGTAAAAAGGGATCCATGCCTTAAGGCGTGCATAATGAGAAAGGATTTTTTGAAGGGTTATATCCGCTTTGTCTGTACCCGAATATTCTGGTAGCATTTCAGATAAGGTAGTATCCATACTTATTATATCCTTATCGACTAACTCCATAATCATTGGAAGAGTTGCCAGTATTTTAGTTAAAGATGCTACATCATAAATATCGTTATCAGATACTTTTATTTTCTTTTCTTGCGTGTGGTATCCAAAGTTTTTTTGGTAAATAACTTTCCCCTTTCTTGTTACTAATATTTGTGCTCCTGGCATCATGTCTCCTTCTATACCTAGTTTGGCAAGGGAATCAATTTTTAATAATTTTTCTGAATTTACTCCAACACTTTCTGGTGTACCATATTGAAGACGCTTTAACCTTCTTGTAAAATGTGTAGTTTTCAAAGGGAATTCTTCTCCTAGAGAAACAGGTAAAACTCCTTTTGCATCTCTAGCTCCAAAAATTAGTTGTGCCGAAACTTCTTGGGATATCTCACTGTTTTGATAAGATAGAATTATCCCCTCAATATTAGCGGTAGTTTTTAAATCTAATAATGAATATGGCATAGCAAAAACATCCAAAATAACCTTATTATTTCTTGCTATTTCATAAATCCAAGTAAGTTCCTTATTCGTAAATTTATAGCCTTTCCAAGGATTTGCATTCGATTTATGAAAGCCAATTATCACAAGATTATATTTTTTTAACTTTTTTATATATTCATCGAGACTGCTTGCTTCTATCCAATCTACTTTTGAATATTTTTGCAATTGCTTTAAAAAGCTATCTCCAGAATCGTCTCCTAAATTAACATAGGCAATTTTTGAATCCTCTAATTTTTTTATAGGGAGTATTTGATTTTCATTTTTTAGAACTGTTAAAGCCCTATCTATAGCTTCTTCATACAAAGCTTTGTCTTCTGGAGTATTTAAATCTTCAATTAAATTTTCGGAATCTACAGGTTGGTAATTATGAAGTCCAACCTTATATTTTGCTAATAATATTTTTCTTACTGAATGTTTTAATCGCTCTTCAGAAATAGTTCCATTATAATAATTGTCCATCAATAATTGATGTGCTTTGGGAATATCTTCAGAAATTAATAGAACATCATTCCCAGCTAAAAATGCTGCCAAATCTATTTCGCCTGGCTCTGTGAAATCAGCAGCTCCTTTCATATTAAGAGCATCTGTAAACACCAAACCATTAAAACCTAATTTTCCTTTTAATAAATCGGTTACAATATTTTTAGAAATGGAAGAGGGATAATTTAATCTTTCTTCTAGAGCAGGAACATTAAGATGAGCCACCATAACACTAGTCAATCCCCCTTGAATCATTCTTTTGTAGGGTTGAAGCTCTACACTGTCTATTCTTTCTTTTGTAAAGGATATGGTAGGTAAGGTTTTATGAGAATCTTTTTCGGTATCTCCATGACCTGGAAAATGCTTTGCATTAGCAAGTACCCCTGCACTTTGCAATCCTTCCATAAATGCTAATGATTTATATGTCACATTGGTTTTGTCTTCCCCAAAAGAGCGGTTACCAATTATAGGGTTATTTGGATTAGTATTAATATCTACAACTGGTGCAAAATTAATATGCATCCCCATTCGCTTGGTGTGTTCCCCTATTCTATACCCTATTCTTTTAATTATCTGATCGTCTGAAATAGCTCCCAAAGTCATATTCCAAGGATAAGCAAAAGTAGAATCCAATCGCATTGCTAGACCCCATTCTGCATCCATAGCCATAAGTAATGGCATTTTTGAAAGGTCCTGAAAGTGATTGTTAATCTTAGCTTGACGTTTTGGACCACCTTTCGAAAAGATAACTCCCCCTATATGTTGGTTTTTAATTAAGGAATCTACCTTATCAATTTTTGATTTAGGGTCACTAGAAAAAACATCGACCATAAATAGTTGCCCAATTTTTTCTTGAAGCGTCATCGAATTATAAATACTGTCTACCCATTTTTTTTGATTTACTAAATCGTTTTCTACCAACAATGGATTTATTTGTTGAGAAAATATGGTTAAAGTAAATATTAAAAAAAGGGAGGTTGTCAGTTGTTTTTTCATACACGGTAAGATAACAAAAACTATGCTAAAAATCTACTGTGCCAACTCTCGCTTGCAGGTACTTCCCAGTTTTCTAGGTAATCTTCTTTGGTAACTACCAGATTATTAAACACTACGGTATTTGGAGATACTGAGCGAGCTTTTGCCATTTTTTTAAAATCTGCTAAAGTTTTATGAGCTATAAAATCCCCATTATAAAAAGTAACATTCATTTTATCCATTAAATCCAATCCATATTCTTTTTCCAAAGACTGGATAAAATATACGGAAGCATCAATACTACAACCTGAAGCAGAAGCATTTTCTTGATTAAGTGCTATAACAATAAATCGATTGTATTTAATTTCAAAACCAGCTTCTAAATTTTGACCATGAGCTGTCCATTGTTCTAAAAAGGACTCGGTTTTAGTAGTAATTTCTGAAACTTCAGTATCGCTTAGTTTTCTATTAGATTGATATATCCAAATTCGGGAATCATCGGGTAAATTTTTAAAATCGGTAACCATAATTATATATCTTCAGCATTAATAATCATTTCGGCAATATCCAAGACTTCAATTTCACCTTCTTTTTCTTTAGCTTTTACACCATCGGTCATCATAGTATTACAAAATGGACAAGCAGCAGCAATTATAGAAGGTTTTACTTTTAAAGCATCTTCTGTTCGTTCAACATTTATATCTTTATTTCCAGGTTCTGGTTCTTTAAACATTTGTGCTCCACCTGCACCACAGCATAAACCGTTAGATTTACAACGATTCATTTCGATAAGTTCCACTTCTAGTTTTCGCAATAACTCTCTAGGAGCTTCATATTCATTATTTGCTCTTCCTAAATAACAAGGGTCATGAAAAGTAATTCGTTTTCCTTTATATTTTCCACCCTCCACTTTTAATCTACCTTCATTTAGCATATCCTTTAAAAACTGAGTATGATGCATAACTTCATAATTCCCACCTAAGTCTGGATATTCATTTTTTAAGGTATTAAAACAATGCGGACAAGTAGTTACAATTTTCTTAATATTATAACCATCCAATACTTGAATATTCATCATGGCTTGCATCTGATATAGGAACTCATTCCCAGCTCTTTTTGCGGGGTCTCCTGTACAGCTTTCTTCTGCACCTAATACAGCAAAGTCAATATTAGATTTATTAAGAATTTTCACAAAAGCTTTGGTTATTCTTTTTGCTCTATCATCAAAACTTCCAGCACATCCAACCCAAAACAATACTTCAGGTTGCTTTCCTTGTGCCATATATTCAGCCATTGTGGGCACTTTTAATGTATCACTCATTATTTATATTTTTCTTTGCCAATATTGTGTTCTTCCAAGAAGGGAAAAGCCAATATAGCCTCTTAATTTTAATTTATTATTTTCTTCTAACTCTAAATAACATTTATAGGTTTTACCATTCTTAGGATCTAAAATACTTCCTTCATTAAACTCATCTCCATCTTCTATTAAATCTTCAATAATCACCAAACCAACTACCGGTTTATTAAAATTATCTCCTTCACATTGTTCGCAAACAGAATCCATTGGATCCTCAAATAAATGAATAATCTTTCCAAAATAATTGTCTCCTATTTTATAAATTTCGACAACCGATAATTTATCTCCTGTTATGTCATCAAACGTTTCCCATTCTCCAATAATTGATTGTGCATTTAATAAGGAACAGAAACATATAAAAAATGAAATTGTGATGTTTTTCATAACAAAATCAACTAATCTTTAAAAACCTGTATCGTTACTTTCTTATTTACCAAATCTGTAAATTTCCCTTTAAATTGAGTAGCTTTCACTAAATGATTATCCACCCAATGGTAATTACCTCCGCGAGGTTTTCCCATTAATAGAGAATGGTATTTAAAACCATGTTTCTTTAACCAAATCTCGGTATACTCTCTATGTACTTCGGTTCTGGATGTAAAAAAACATATTATATGTCCTTCATCATACCACTTATTTAAAGTTTCTAAAGCATCCGGGTAAACTTCTGCAGTTAGCATTCTCTCGGGTTCTTCATTTGGTATATCATCACAAACGGTTCCATCGATATCTATTAGATAATTTTTTATTCCTTCAGGAAGTATTGGACTTACATGTTCACCTTCCTCAACCTTTTCGTGCAATAATTTTTCTACTTCTTCTTTCTTCATATTATTCATCTTTCCAATTCAATCTGTCCATTTGGTTATAAGGCCATGGAGCCCCATTGTTTTCTATATTTGTTAATGAAATATTTAATTCATTTGGTGCAGCAGATTGTTCCATTACCAAATATTGTCTCATATCCATAATTATTGAAAGAGGATCAATACTTATTGGACAAGCTTCAGTACATGCATTACAAGTAGTACAAGCCCATAGCTCTTCATTTGTAATATAATCTCCTAATAATTGTTTTCCATCAAGTTTAAACTCTCCATTTTCATCAATGTTTTTCCCTACTTCTTCTAGTCTGTCTCTGGTATCCATCATAATCTTACGAGGAGACAATTTTTTACCTGTTTGATTCGCAGGACAATTACTAGTACAACGACCACATTCAGTACAAGTATAGGCATTAAGCAATTGTGTGCGATTTAAATCCATTACATCACTAGCCCCAAATTTACCAGGCTCTTCAGCTCCTTCTGCAGGTGCAGCAAATGGATCGGCTGTAGGATCCATCATTAATTTGACTTCTTTAGTAACAGACTCTAAATTTTTAAATTTCCCTTTCGGATTTACATTTCCATAATAAACATTCGGAAATGCTAATAATATATGTAAATGCTTAGAAAAGTATAGGTAATTTAGAAAAGCTAAGATTCCTAAAATATGTATCCACCATGCTGATCGTTCTATAATATGAACTGTTCCTTCGCTTAAATCTGAAAATAAAGGCGCTATAAACTGGCTAATAATATTTCCTGAATTCATTTCTTGAAAATGAATATCTGTTGCATTCATTATTAAAAATAAAGACATCAATACCATTTCAAAATAAAGGATGATTAATGCATCATTTTTTGGCCATTTGGTCATCTCTTTATTCCAAAAACGAGGAACACGAATGATCATTCTTCTTATCCAAAATACACATACAGATATCAAAACTAGGAGTGCTAAAATTTCAAAAGAACCTATTAAGAATCCATAGATACTTCCTAAGAATGAAAATATACGGTGCGTTCCAAATAGACCATCAATTATAATTTCTAATACTTCTAAGTTAATGATTATAAAGCCAGCATATACAATTATATGAAGTAATCCTGAAACTGGTCTTACTACCATTTTAGATTGTCCTAATGCAATTCGAATTACATTATTCCATCGTTCTTTTTTATGATCTGAAGCATCTACCTTTTGACCAAGCTTAATGTTTCGAAGTATTTTTCTACTATTTTTTATAAAAAAACCAAATCCAATTATTAAAGCTGCTAAAAATATAATGTTGGGAATATATTGCATATACTAGTTATTGTTTTCTTCTGAAGAATCATAAGGTTTTGCTTTTTTACCAAAAACAGAGATATTTACATATCGCTTAGGATTCTCTTTTAAATCTCTTAGTAATTCTTCTAATTCTTTTGAAGCACCTTCCAGGTTTTTATATAACTCGTCATCATTAACCAATTTTCCAATACTTCCTTCTCCATCATCAATTTTAGCCATTACAGAATCAAAACTAGATAAAGTACTTTCTAGACTAGTTGCTAAACCTTTGATATTTACTTCGGCTAAGGAGTCTGAAAATTGTGCTAAATTCTCTGTAGTTATTTCTAAATAAGTGAAGGTACTGTCTAGTTTTGGCTTATTTTCATCTAAAAGCGCATCCAAATTTGCAGAAGCCCCTTCAAAGGATTTCATCGTTTTATTTAAACTTGCAATCGCTTCTTTTAGATCTCCCTTAGTAGTATCGTTTAGAATAAGATTAAAATTATTTAATAATGTGTCGAGACCAGATAAGGTATTATAGATTCGTTTTTCAAGTGGCTTTAATCCACTTGTCACTGTTTCTAACATTCCCTTTTGTATATTTCCTTTAAGCGTATCTCCATCTTTAGCCATTTCATTTCCTTCATAATCTGGCAAGATTGCCAAAGCGTTACCACCAATGAAGCTTGTACTATAAATTTCCACGGTACTTAATTTAGAAAAATCAAATTCTTTTTCCAAAACAAAGGTTACAATAAGTCCTCCTTGGTTATCTGCAAAATCAATTTTCATAACTTTACCAACCACATACCCATTGATTGTAACGGGTGCAGAAACTGGTAATCCAGCAACATTCTCATATTTTGCATGAAATTCTCTGCTTTTTGAAAAAAGATTCGATCCCTTTAGAAAACTATAGCCATAAATGAGTAAAAATATTGCACCTAATGCTAGAATTCCAGTTTTAACTTCTTTTGATAAATTCAATGAATAGTAGTTTTGATATTAAACAAATTTAGAAATAAATTGATGATAAACGCTTATTTGTCTTCAGAATTTAAAACATCGGAAAGTTTTAATTTTTTGCCATTTTTAAAAGCAACGATATAACAAGATTCATAACCCTTTTCTTTGGCAAATTTTTTCATTAATTGGATTTCATTATAATCAGATGTTTCTCCGTAATAATACTTATTCAAATCCCCTTCCTTTATTCTGTTAACGCCTATTAAACCTTTAAAATTTGATGGCTTTGTGTTTATTTTTCTGCCAACTGCAGCCAGCTGAACTTTAAATAAAATATCCTTATAAATTCGTTCTTCTGTAGCTTCAATTGCCTCATCAATTTCCTCTTGAGTGATAACTGGGTTTTGTGTATCTGTAGATGCTAATGAAATACTATTTCTATAAGATATAATACCATTGGCAATTTCTTTTGCCATTTCTAGCTGTCCTTTTTTTGAATTAAGATATGCCCCTTCATTTTTATTGGTTAAAAAACCTGTTTCCACCAAAACACTAGGCATATAACTTTTATAAAGAACCATAAAACCTGCTTGCTTAACACTACGATCTTTACGCTTTAGGTTGTTCGTAAAATTATTCTGTATCAAACTTGCAAGCAAAATACTTTGATCTAAATATGCTTCTTGCATTAAAGTCATACCAATTAAGGATTCGGGAGAATTTGGATCAAATCCCGCATAATTTTCTTCGTAATTTTCTTCCAGAAATATTACTTCATTTTCTCTTTTGGCAACTTCAAAATTAGCTTGAGATCTATGCAATCCCAAAACAAAAGTGCCTGCGCCATAAGCATTGTTAGTAAAGGCGTCGCAATGCACAGAGACAAATAAATCTGCATCTGCCTTATTTGCTACTGGAGCTCTTTCATGTAATTTGATAAACACATCTGTTTTTCTGGTATATAGTACTTTAATATTTGGATCTTTTTCAAGAATTTTTCCTATTTCTAAAACAATTTTTAAGGCAATTTCTTTTTCTTTATAACCGTTACCCATATTTCCAGGATCATGCCCTCCATGACCAGCATCTAAAACAACTATAAAGGGTTTTGTGGATGTATTCTTGCCTTTTAGAAAAGATGAAAAAATAAAAACACCAATAAACAGTAGTAAAATAGAGACGATTTTTGCTTTCATGTATGTAATAACGTGTTGTTTATAGTACTAGTATTAAATTATTGCAAATAAAAAATATAGCACAAAAAATATGCTTAATTTTGAATCTTACTGCCATAAAGGGTAGCATAGCAATAACTAAGTCAAATTTACATAAAAATAGTATCGTAGCGTTGCAAACATTCAGGCAATTTTTATTACTAACTACAACTATTCTGCTATTATGTGGCACGTCTTTGTATTCGCAAGATATTCCTCCAAAAACAGAAACAAATATTCCAGTTAAAGAAAAGCAAGATTCTTTAAATATTTCGATTTCTAATCCAATCTCTGAAATAAATGAAGCTATATTAGATACTATAAAAACAGATACTATAAAGCCAAAAGAGGAAATGCTTACTAGCGTAATTGACTATTACGGTGAAGACTATGTCTATTTAGATAAACTGAAAAATAAAGTATATTTATTCAATAATGCATATATCACTTATGAAGACATGCGTATTGAAGCTGGATACATTATTCTGGATTATAATACAAACGAAATATATGCCAAAGGAATTGATAGTGCTGGAGTATATTCACAAAAGCCTGTATTTACACAAGCAAGTAATGAAGTAATACCAGATTCTATCCGTTTTAATATGGATACTGAAAAAGCGGTTATTTATAATTCTAGGTCTGGATCAGGTGACGTTAACTATATCGCAGAAGTATCCAAAAAGGTTAATGATTCCGTATATTTTCTAAAAAACATAAAGTTTACCACTTCAAAAGATATTGATGATCCTGAATATTATTTTTATACTAGACGTGCAAAAGTAGTTCCTCAGAAAAAAATTGTGACTGGTTTCACCAATATGTATATTGCAGATGTACCACTCCCCCTAGGACTTCCATTTGCTTTTTTTCCGCTTACTAAAGATCGAACTTCAGGGTTTATAATTCCTAGCATTGGTGATAATAATGATAGAGGTTTTTTCTTTCAAAATGGGGGTTACTATTTTGCTATAAATGACTATTTTGATTTAACCATTTTAGGAGATTATTATACCAATGGAAGCTATGCTTTACGGATGGAGTCTTCTTATGCTACACGTTATAGGTTTAGCGGAAACCTTAGTCTACGTTACGAAAACCTAATAAGTAGTGAACGAGGATTCCCAGATTTTAGTGAGAGTTCTGTATACAATATTCGTTGGACGCATAGCCAAGATTCTAAATCTAGTCCAAGTTCAAGGTTTTCTGCCTCTGTAAACTTAGGAAGTAGTGAATATTATAGTGAATCGATTAATCAAACTAATAATGCGAGTTCTTTAATTAACACATTAAATTCTTCCATTTCCTATTCAAAGACCTTTGAGGGCGAACCACAAGTAAACTTCACCGTTGCTGGTACTCATTCTCAAAATACCAATACAGAAGAAATTGATATGTCCTTGCCCAACATTAATGCAAGTATATCCCGTATTTTTCCTTTTGAACCTAAAATTGGTACTAAGAAAGGAATTCTAGAAAATATTAATTTACAATACAATTTAGCTGCGGAAAATAGAATTACAACAACCGACTCCTTGTTTTTTAAATCTGAAATGTTTGATGACGCTCAATTTGGAGCCCAACATACTATTCCAATCAGCACAAATTTTAAAGTTCTAAAATACCTAAGTGCTTCTGCAAGTACTACCTATCAAGAAACTTGGGCCTTTAAAACTATAGAAAAAGATTACGATGATGAGTTAAATGAAGGCTTAGGAGGAGTTGCTCAGGACACCATAAATGGATTTGATAGTTATCGTACTTATAATTTTTCAACAAGTTTGGGTACTACCATGTATGGGATGTTTAATTTTGGGAAAAACAAGAAATTTCAAGCCCTAAGACATGTCTTTAGACCATCTATAAGTTACAATATAAACCCTTCATTTGATCAATATTATGATACTTATGAAGACCCTAACCAAGATGAACCTGTTTACTATTCTAGGTTTGAAAACACTCTTTATGGAGCTCCAGGAAGAGTTAGATCAAGCAGTATTGGTTTGTCTATGAGCAATACCTTTGAAGCCAAGGTAAGAGACAGAGATTCAACTGCTACAGATCCTAAAAAAATAGTCTTACTAAATAATTTAAACTTTCAAACTGCTTATAACATCGCTGGTGATTCTTTAAATTGGAGTCCTTTGCTAGTTTCTGGGAGTATTCCAATAGTAAAAAAGCTAGACTTTAATTTTAATGGAATTTTAGATCCTTATGCTTTAGACAATAGTAACAATCGTGTGGATGATTTTAACATTAATAATGGCGGAAGTTTATTTAGATTAACAAGAGGAAACATCAGTATTAATTATTCTTTTTCTAGTAAAGATTTTGAAGGCAAAAGAAATGATGAAGATGATTTTAACACAGATACTTTTAGGAATGGTGGAAGACCGGATGATTTATTTGGAGACTCCACTCCAATAAATGATAGAAGTAAATATGAGGAGGATGAATCGCGATCTACCGATGATTATGAATGGTATAATTTTTCCGTCCCCTGGGATTTAAGATTAGCCTATACCGTAACATACAACAATGCACAAAGGCAAGATGAAATATCATCCCAATCCATAATGTATAGCTCTAATATCGAATTTGCTCCAAGATGGAAAGTAGGTGTTTCTTCGGGTTACGATTTTAAAAATAAAGGGGTTACCCTAACACAATTTAGATTTCAAAGAGATTTAGAAAGTTGGCGAATGTCATTTAACTGGACACCAATTGGGAGTACACATACTTCCTGGTACTTTTTTATAGGAATTAAGTCTTCCATGCTTAGTGACATTAAATATGAGAAACGTAGAGAGCCAGACAAGAGTTTGTAATTTGTCTTCTTTAGCTATAAATCAATTTATACTCTCAATTTTGTTTTATATAAATGAAGAGAGAAAAATATTTTTAAAATGAAAAAAATTATAACTACAAAAAATGCCCCTGCTCCTATTGGACCCTATAATCAAGCAGTATTAAAAGGGAATATGTTGTTTACATCAGGGCAAATAGCAATCGATCCTGTAACAGGTTTGTTGAATACAGGCGATATTAAAGAAGAAACAAAAACTGTAATGGAAAACATAAAAGCTGTTTTAAAAGAGGCGGATATGTCTTTTGAAAATGTACTGAAGACTTCTATCTTTATTTCTGACATGAATAATTTCGCAGCTATAAATGAAGTCTATGCCACTTATTTTAATGAAGCTACTGCGCCAGCTCGCGAAACAGTTGAAGTTGCAAACCTCCCAAAATATGTGAATGTAGAGATTTCTGTAATTGCAGCTTTATAGTCATTAATTTTCTTCTTTATTTTCTTTAGATTTAAAAAGGACTGGAGCACTATTATCATCTGGAACAACATCTTCTAATGAGGATTCTAATTCTATATCTGTACCAAATATTATTTTAATTAGTTCTTTAAGTGTATCAAAATCTACAGAGTAAGAAACTCCAGCACCTTGTTCAAAGGTTTGGTCCTCTCCAATAAATTGCAATTCTGCTTGACGGTTAAAAAACTTTACTCTTAAGCTTCCATCTTCATTTACTAACCATTGTACCTCCACATCTCCAGCAACTCTTGAATCATTTATTCCACCAACAGGAATCCCTACTTTTCCATTTACTATGACTCGCTCGCTCAATTGACTTGAAAACTGAACTCCAATTTCATCTTCTGTTTCTAACTCAACAGTATCTACTCCCATATCATAATAAGGTACAATATTTATAAGCGCATCTTCATCTTCAAGTATTTGAGCTAAAAGAGTATTAATCCCACCAGTTAAGGTACCTGAAACAGCATTTTGCCCAGCAGCATCACTTATAAATGAATCGGTTGTTATTAAAAACAATGCTTGCTTTTCTCTTTCCTCAGGAGTTTGCAATTTATATTCTAATTCACTTTTTACTGTAGAACTTACTTCAGGGAATTCAATATCAAAAGTCAGTTCTGGTTGGCTAATATCCTCATTTAAATCTATCATTACTTCCACAGGAATTTTTCTATTTATGGAAGGGTCATCCAATAATGCAGAGGGATTTGCTCTTGTTTTATAAATTGCCTTTAAATTTAATTCCGCTTTGCCAGGAAGTCCATCCCAAGTTATAGTACCATCCCGCTCTACTTCTATTTCTTTTTTAATAATTTTTCCATACCTAAAATCGTAAAACCCTTCATAAACAATAAAATCACCCCACATATTAAATTTACCCAAAGTGTTTATTTCTAATAGTAAAGTCCCAGCACCACGCCCTCTAATAGCCGATTTATTAACTTGATCGATAACAATCTCTACTTCGGCATTTCTATTTATATCCAATTCAAAATTTAAGGTCAATCCAGTTAAGTCTTCATAGATTAATTCTTCCCCTCGCAATCTTGCTTCTTTTTCTTTTGGGGATAAAAATTTAATAAACGAATCATCCCCAATAGATTCTGTATCACTCAAAGGAATCTTAAAACTCGTGTTTTCCTCTGTTTTAGCAACTACATCAATTACAAGTTCATCCAAGGGGCCAGATATATCTGCTCTTCCACTAATAAAAGCATTTCCATAAAATAATTTATCCTCTTCTAATTTAGTGTCCAGCACCACTAAATTATCTGTGGTTACATTCAGGTCTAGTTTCCAATCCTCAAAATTATTATGAGTTGCATTTCCAGATAATATCCCTACTGTATTAAATTTTGTATCTGTGATTTGGGAAGGCAATATCTCTATCTTATCTTTAGTAGCAATTAGGTTTGTTCTATCGTCTAAATCTAAATCTACATTCAAGTATGGAATAGTTAATCCACTATCTTTTAATTCAAAATTTCCTAATATATTAGGAGCACTTATATTTCCTGTAATTTGCGCGCTTCCAGTAATCAAGCCTCGAATATTCGTAATAACATCTCCTCCAAATGGACTTATTGCCATTAAATTTAATTCGTTAAGATCGACATTTAATTGTATTTTAGGTTGTTCCGGAGACACATCTATATTTCCAACTGCATTAAAAGATTTTACATTTTCATGAGTTAAACTAGCAATTAAATCATAAAATGTTAAATCGTTATTTCCAATGAATTTTATATCTAAATCACCATAATCTACTTCATTAACCGAAATATTATCAATTATTACTGTGGCATCTGGAAAATAAAGTCCATCATTTTGATTAATATTTAATTCTCCATTTACATTTCCTTTTAGTCTTAAGCTATCTATATGAGGTGTAATATTACCTATGTTTACATCTCTAAATTGAACTTGTAAGTTTTTATGAGTACTATCTATTACAGATCCTGCAAATTGAATGTATTCATTATTATGATTTAATACTATAGAGTCAAACTGGATCTTTTTAAAATCATTATCAAAAACAATTTTATTTAAATTATTATTCTTTTCATTTAAGTACCAATCCTTTTCTTTATAAGTAATTGTCGATCTCTTTACTCCTACTACAGAATTACCATCAGAATCAATTGTATGATATAAAGAAAGGTCAAAAAGGTCCTCCTTTTTTTCTCCACCGCTAAAAGTAGATTGTATGTATAAGGTATCGTTTAATGTTTTGTTTATAAAGTTTATATCTTTTAAGTTATATACTCCATTATACAATGAGTCAATTGATATATAGGTGTTATACAATGGGTTATTGTTATCCACTTGAAGATTAACTTTACCAAAATAATTATCGAATAGTAATATTTCAGGAGATCTAAAATCTAATTTAAATTTTGTGTCATCAGAGTAAACAGAACCTTTTATTCTGGTATTATCCCCAAATTGAATATCGGGAACAAACACTTCAATCATTTTATTATAAATCTCAAAATTATAATCTATATATTGATTTGAAGTTACTTCTTCAGGGATATAATTTGCATAGTTCATTCCAATACCATTTTTAAATAGGTAAGGAATGTCTTCTAATAAAAACTCTCCTGAAATACTCCCGGTTATAATGTCTGGCGAATTTATCTCGATTGCCCTTTTTATCCCTTCTTTCTTAGTAGTAATATTAAAGTCATCAAAGTAAAAGTCATTTGTCTCATTTTGATAAAAAGTTTCTTTAAATGAAATAGAACCTTGTGTGTTATCTATTGAATTACCCTCCATCTTCATCACAATTTTACCTGCAAATACAGAAACACTATCTCTTTGCACTAAGTTTAATTGGTGTAATTCTGCATAATCCACATCCGCCTCAAAATCAAATTGATTTAGTTCTTTAGATACATCTACCAAGCCTTTAAAATCCAGCTTTAAATTTGGATCATCGATAGTTAAGACTCCATCAAACAATGGATGCTGTAATCCACCTGAAAGTGATATATTTTTATAATCGTAGTTTTCATATATAAAAGAAGATATTGTCCCTGTGATTTTTGTATTTAAAGATTCTTGTGTAAAGCCCACTCCCTCTATATGTATGTCTGTTGTTACTGTGCCCAGCTTATCATATTTTACAAGCTTTCCAAGGTTGAAATTAGTAAGAAGAATATCCCCTACATAAGTAGCTTTTTCTGAATTGCTAATATCTTTTATTTCAATATTGGTTTTTACATAACCCAGAGAACTACTCAAAGTACTATTTGTTAAAAAAGTATTTTTTGTAATGCTTGTGTTTCCTTTAAATTTGATTGCACCCAAATACATGATCTCTTCTGGCAAATTACCCCCAATCACCCTAGGCATGAATCTTCGCAAGGCTTTAGAGCTTGTTGTAATCGCATGATTATTAGCCTGTATTAGAAAGTCTTCATCTGCTTTTAGCAAATCCTTAAAAACAAAATCTCCAACTAAATTTATCCCATTAGTTTTTAAATGTGCATTGCCAAAAATAAAATCATTAAGAGTTCCATTTATATCCCCATTTACTTGGATGATTTTATTCTTAACAAATTCATTATAAAATGCATTTAAATCATTGGTTGAAACTTGTGTGTCTACTAAAACAGCAGAAATAGTCACATTATTTGAAAAATCTGACATTCCATTTTCAGGTAGATAACTCATTTTAATTTCCCCCTTTATAGCAGATTGTTCAGTAAGTAAATTTAAATTTAAAAGGTTAAGAGCTTCCATAGTATATGAAAAATCTGAACTTAGGTTTTTAATTTCAAAACCTCTTTTTGCTTTTAGAGAAAGTAGTTTAATATCTGTCGAAACATTAGGTCCAGATATCTCTAAGTCGTTAGCATTAATATTAATATCCTTTAAATTAAAAATTTCTGTGCTTTCTAAATTTTCATCAATAATTTTTACTTTACTATCTGAAAGTGTAACATTATTTGCAAATAGCTCAAAAGGTTTCGTACTTGTTTTAGGTGTATCAGAATTAAATTTATCAGCAAACACACTAACATTATCATTATCCTCTCCTTTATATACTTTATAATAGAATTTAGCTTGTGTAAGATGTACATGCCCAAAATCTAAATCTCCATTAATTATATTTTTAATACTTAAGATATTTGTTTGAAGAGCTTTAGAATATATTAAAGTATCATTGTAATGATCTGCAATATAAACCTCTCGCATATCTACTTCTCCCTTCCAATTAAGACCTAATCGATTAATATGAATCTCCGTTCCATAATCAGCATTAATTCGCTTGGTTACCTTATTAGCAATTACTGTTTGGACTGCGGGTATAGATAATGTTATAATAATAAGCAATACCAAAAGTAAGATTATGGTAATTATTCTTTTTATTATTTTTTTCAATTTTTTGATACGGCCTTAATGTTTTATTTTTACCACCAATAAATATGCCCATTTTACTTTGAAACCAACAAACACATATATTTTAGGTATCGAATCATCTTGCGATGATACTGCTGCAGCTGTTATACATAATGGAGTTATACTCTCAAACGTAGTTGCAACACAAGACATTCATAAAGAATACGGTGGTGTAGTTCCCGAACTTGCCTCACGTGCGCATCAACAAAATATAGTCCCCGTTGTACAACTTGCACTTCACAAAGCAAATATCGATAAAAAACAGCTAAATGCCATAGCTTTTACAAGAGGTCCTGGGCTAATGGGTTCTTTATTGATAGGAACCTCATTTTCAAAGTCTTTGGCCATGGGATTAGACATTCCATTGATAGCAGTTAACCATATGCAAGCACATATTTTAGCTCATTTTATAAAAACTGAAGAACAAACTGCTCCAAGTTTCCCTTTTTTGGCATTAACAATAAGTGGTGGACATACCCAAATAGTAAAAGTCTCCAATTATTTTGAAATGGAAGTTATAGGACAAACTATAGATGATGCTGTTGGAGAGGCTTTCGATAAAAGTGCTAAAATATTAGGCCTTCCCTATCCTGGAGGTCCTTTAATTGATAAATATGCACAACTAGGAAATCCAAAAGCATTTAGATTTCCAAAACCAAAAGTGAGTCCATTAGATTTTAGTTTTAGTGGATTAAAGACCGCAGTATTGTATTTTGTGGAAAGAAATACTGCAAAAAACCCTGACTTTATTTCTGAAAACTTAGAAGATATTTGTGCTAGCCTACAATTTACTATCGTAGATTATTTAATGGATAAATTAAAAAATGCGGTAAAAGAAACTGGGATAAAAGAAATTGCAATTGGTGGCGGAGTATCTGCAAATTCAGGAATTAGAAAGGCTCTTAAGAATACAGAAAAGACATTGGGATGGACTACACATATACCAAAATTTGAGTTTTGCACAGATAATGCAGCCATGATATCTATTGTAGGAGAATTAAAATTTAAGGAACAGCTTTTCGCTGAAAATGATATCGCTGCAATGGCAAGAATGAAATTTTAATATGAATTCTAAATCTGAAGAAATAATAAAAAGAATACAAGCATCCATTGTTCCATGGAAAGACAATATCGTTAATAAGAGAATGTTTGGCGGAAATTGTTTTTTATATAAAGGAAAAATGTGTGTAGGCGAAACGAAAGAACGCCTTATGGTTCGTGTTATTTCAGAAAAAATGAATGATATCCTTGCAATTCCCTATGTTACTCCTATGGATTTTACTGGTAAACCCATGAAAGAATTTATATTTGTTTCAGAAAAAGGGTTCGACACAGAAGAAAAACTTCAGCAATGGGTTGAGTTGGGTATTGAACATGCTATTTTAAAAAGTAACACTTAGTTTTTATGCAATTATTTTATAACTCTCAAATATCTGAATCTTCCAAAGACATTGTTTTTGATAAAGAAGAAAGTAAACATATTTCAAAAGTATTGCGAAAACAAGAGGGTGATTTATTAAGTCTAACTAATGGCAAAGGATTATTTTTTGATGTAGAATTAATTTTAGCTAGCCCAAAGCATTGTTTAGCAAAAGTTATTGCTATTAAAGAACAATCCCCACTCCCCTACAAATTACACCTTGCTGTAGCCCCAACAAAGCTTAATGATAGGTATGAATGGTTTTTAGAAAAAGCTACAGAAATAGGTGTTTCTGAAATTACCCCTGTCTTCTGTGAGCATAGCGAAAGAAAAGTGATTAAGCCCGAACGCTTTGAAAAGAAAATTTTAAGTGCTATGAAACAATCGCTTAAAGCTTATTTACCCATTCTGAACCCTGCAATATCCTTAAAAGTATTTTTAAAAGAACAAGATGCAAACGAAAGTCAAAAATTAATAGCACATTGTGAAGACACAAAAAAGCAATCTTTAAAAGACAAACTTGCACCAAAACAAACTGTTATAATTCTTATAGGACCTGAAGGAGATTTTTCTACAAGCGAAATCAATTTAGCTAAAGAGAATGGCTTTAATCCTGTAAGTCTTGGAGAAAGTAGATTACGAACTGAAACAGCTGCAATTGTTGCCTGTCATAGTGTAGCTTTTGTAAATGAATGATATAAAAAGTTTGTACATTTGAATGCTATGCTTAAAAAAACAATTCTCATTCTTTTCATACTAGTTTTCACAAACCTTTCTGCACAAGAAATTGCAGTTTTACAATATGGCGGAGGTGGTGATTGGTATAGTAATCCAACTTCTTTGCCAAATTTGATAAAGTTTTGTAACGATCAAATAGATACTACCATAAACTCTAAACCTCAAATAGTTAAACCAAATGATGTGGATTTATATGATTTTCCACTTGTCCATATGACAGGACATGGTAATGTGTTTTTTACTCAAGAAGAAGCAAAAAATTTACAGGATTATTTAATAAGCGGTGGTTTCCTTCATATAGATGATAACTACGGAATGGATCAATATTTAAGAAAGGAACTGTTAAAGATATTTCCGAATAATGAGTTAATAGAACTTCCTAAAGACCATCCTATTTTTAATTATCATTTTAATTTTTCAGGTGGGTTGCCAAAAATACATGAGCATGACAATACTCGTCCTCAAGCTTTAGGAATTATACACGAAGGTAGATTAATTTTACTATATACTTTTGAAAGTGATTTAGGAGATGGCTGGGAAAACCCAGAAATTCACAACGACCCACAAGAGGTTAGACTAAAATCATTGCGTATGGGTGCCAATATTGTTAAATATGCATTTGAAAATTAATGACATCTCAGCACACGCATACAACAACTACTTTTAACATTAAAAACTTTCCAATTGTCTTAATTTGTGATGGCGTACAAAGTCCATCAAACATAGGCTCTTTGTTCAGAATAAGTGATGCATTAGGTATTTCTGAAATTATATTCTGTGATGCAATTATTAACTTCAATTCACCACGCCTTCAGAAAACCGCTAGAAGCACTCAAAAAAAAGTAAAATATTCTGAATCGAAATCCATTATAACAAGCCTTGAAAATCTTAAAAAAAAAGACTATAAAATTGTCGCTTTAGAAATAACAGATACTAGTATCGCTATAGAAAAATTTACTTTGCCCAAAGATCAAAAAGTTGCTTTGGTTATTGGAAATGAACAAAAAGGGGTTTCTAATGAGGTTTTACAAAACGATCCAGTTACAGTTCATATTGAAATGTATGGAGAAAACAGCAGTATGAATGTGGTACAAGCAGCAACTATTGCACTCCATTCTATTATAAATAAATCATATATTTACTAAATGAATTCAAAAGATATCTCTAGTGGAATTTTAAAAGCTATTGCTACCATAATTGGCGGGATTTTAATACTGTTTTTTATTTACAAAATACAATCGGTAATTGTATACGTTGTTATTTCTGCAGTAATATCCCTTATTGGTTTGCCAATTGTAAGGTTTTTTAAAAGGAGGTTAAAGTTTAATAACACTATAGCGGTTGTGGTGACAATTGTGTTTATAATGGGCCTTGTTTTTAGTTTAATCGGCTTATTTATTCCTTTAATGGTAGAGCAGGGACATAATTTATCATTATTGAATATTGAAGAACTTCGAAATACTTTTCTAAGTATTTATGAAAAAATAATTGCTTTCTTTTTAGATAAAAATATTGAATTTGATCAAGATCTCAATAAGAATAGTTTATTTTCAAAAATTGATTTTTCAATTATTCCCAATTTTTTAAATTCGGCTGTAAGTGGATTAGGGAGCTTTAGTATTGCATTGTTTTCTATCATATTCATCTCTTTCTTCTTTCTAAAAGACAGTAAGTTATTAGGAAACGCGGTACTAACATTTGTACCAACTGGTAAGGAAGATGGGTCGCAAAGATCCATGAATAAAATTAAAGATTTATTATCTAGATATTTTGTTGGGCTTATTTTTCAGATTTTAATTCTCTTTGTTATTTATACTTCGGTATTATTAATATTTGGTGTAAAAAATGCTGTAGTGATTGCTTTTTTATGCGCATTACTAAATTTGATTCCTTATGTAGGTCCAATGATTGGTGGAGTTTTGATGGTTTTCTTAACTATGAGTAATTTTATTGGACATGATTTTCAAGCTGTAATGCTACCAAAAACAATTTTTGTCTTTATTGGATTTTTACTTGGCCAATTAGTAGACAATTTCTTTAGTCAACCCATCATATTTTCAAAAAGTGTAAAGTCTCATCCATTAGAAATATTCTTAATTATTTCTATAGCGGGTCTATTATTTGGTGTGATTGGATTAATTATTGCAGTTCCGGCTTACACCTCAATAAAAGTAATCTTAAAAGAGTTTTTATCTGGTAATAAAATAGTACAACAACTCACTAAAAACATTTAATATTTGTTTAAATAAACACATTCTATCTAAAGAAGTTCAGGAGTTTATCCTAAACTATCAAGGAGATCTTTCAAAGCTTGCTTTTTCTGGAAGTCCATTTCCTGAAGTTTCTGTTCAAGAACTTATACAACAGGTTGAAAGTCTTAGAAAAGCAGAAAAGAAGCTACCGACTTGGCATCATACAAAAAGCATCTACTTTCCTCTTAAACTTAATTTAGAGCAAACTTCTTCAGAGATTACTGCAAGATATAAAGCATCTATAGTTCAAGGTAAAAAGTTAGCAGATATTACTGGTGGCTTTGGTGTAGATAGTTTTTTCTTCTCTAAAACATTTAAAAATGTTCATCATTTTGAGCTAAACAATTCCCTATCCAATATTGCCAAGCACAATTTTAATACTTTCAATATAAACAACATTAACTGTTTTTCTGAGGATGGATTACAACAAATAACTAAATCCTTTTACGATGTAATATATGCTGACCCATCACGACGTCATCAAAGCAAGGGGAAAGTTTTCTTTTTAAAAGATTGCGAACCAAATATTCCTGAAAATTTAGATTTACTTTTTAATCATTGCAATACTATATTAGTAAAAACATCGCCCATGTTAGATATAACTGTGGGTTTAAAGGAATTACAATATGTTTCTGAATTACATATAGTAGCAGTGAATAATGAAGTAAAAGAATTATTATGGTTGTTGGATAAAAATATGGATGCTAACCCTAAAGTTCTAACTATTAATTTTTCAAAAAACACAAATGAAGAATTTGAGTTTATTCTAAATGAAACCAGCATACCAAGCTATTCTTTACCTTCATCCTACTTATATGTTCCCAATGCAGCAATTATGAAGAGTGGTGCTTTTGATTTGATTTCAGAAAAATACCAAATAGATAAACTTCATAAACACACACATTTATATACTAGCAATACACTTAAAAGCTTTCCTGGAAGAAAATTTAAAATAAATCAGGTAATTCCATATCATAAAAAAGAAATAAAAGAATTTTTAAAAAACAAACAAGCAAATATTGCAACGCGGAATTTTCCTGAAAATGTTGCTTTTTTAAACAAAAAATGGAAAATTAAAGACGGTGGCTCTGATTATTTATTTTTCACCACTCTAGAAAATGAAAATAAAGTGATTTTGGATTGCACAAAAGTCTGAAAATAAACGATATAAATTTTTAATAAAAAAAGGCTAAAATTTGTTTGTTTTAAAGCAATTAAAATAGGTATATTTGCACTCGCAATTTATTACAGTTAATTGTTCTAAATTGGAGAGGTGCCTGAGTGGCCGAAAGGACTTGTTTGCTAAATAAGCGTACCCCAAAAGGGTACCCAGGGTTCGAATCCCTGTCTCTCCGCACCATTGAAATAGGAAATATTTTTCCAGATAACTTACTCGGGGTGTAGCGTAGCCCGGTTATCGCGCCACGTTTGGGACGTGGAGGCCGCAG